>VFQP010000089.1_pt1 | contig 266166 bp, 202 predicted proteins | sample 3512351 | NCBI WGS metagenome assembly VFQP01 (sample SAMN10412372, study PRJNA504923) | tailings metagenome | isolation source: Relicate 1 Philex TSF1 revegetated site | place: Philippines: Tuba, Benguet | collected 2017-08-29 | reverse complement strand
GGATTCGGGATTCGGGATTCGGGATTCGGGATTCGGGATTCGGGAAGAGCGTACGCCGACACCGGTCTCGCTGGAGCTGGGCGCAGGCCGGGAACGTCCAGGGCCTCAGCTCAACGTCCAAATCCGAACAATCGCGCCACGCGCGCGCCCAGACGCTGGGAACGCTGCGCCTCTGCTGCTGAAGCTGCACCTGCCCCACCCTGCTCCGCAGTCTCGATCTGCGCCGCCAGCGCGCCGAGACTGCCATGCGCGATTGCCAGCAGGGACAGCTTCACGCCGAGCTGCTTCTCGATGCGGGTGGCCAGGGTCAGGGCCAGCAGCGAGTGGCCGCCGGCGTCGAAGAAGTTGTCGCCGAGCTGCACCTCGCTGCTGCCGAGCAGCTCGCGGGCGAGCGCCAGCACGGTGCTCGCGGCCGCCGACACCGCGACGGCCTCGCCCGACTGCGGCGACTCCGCTGCGGACGTGTGCGCGGAAGGCAGCGGCAGCCGCCCGCGGTCCAGCTTGCCGTTCGGCAGCAGCGGCAGCGCTGCCAGGCTCAGGAAATGCTGGGGCAGCATGTAGGCCGGCAGCCGGCTGGCCAGGTGGGCACGCAGCTCCGCCGCCGTGGGCTCCGGCGGTGTGCCGACCACCCAGGCCAGCAGGCGCTGGTCGTCCTCGCTGCCGTGCACCGCGACCACCGCGGATTCCACCTGCGGATGCGCGCACAGCGCGGCTTCGATCTCGCCCAGTTCGATGCGATAGCCGCGCAGCTTGACCTGATGGTCGCGACGACCGAGGTGCAGCAGTTCGCCGGTCGGCAGGCGCAGGGCGACGTCGCCGGTGCGGTACGCGCGCTCGCCGGTCTCAGGCAGAGTCACGAACTTCTCGGCCGTGAGCTCGGGTCGCACGTGATAGCCCTCGGCCAGGCCTGCGCCGGTGATCAACAGCTCGCCCGGCAGGCCACAGGGCAGCCGCTGAAGTTGGGCATCGACCACATGCAGGCCGGTGCTGGCGATCGGCCGGCCGATCGGGCAGCGCCCAGGCGCGGTCGACTCGATACGCTGCAGGCTGGACCAGACCGTCGTCTCGGTCGGCCCGTACAGGTTCCACAGCGCGCCGACGCGCGGGCACAGCCACTGCGCGAGTTCGGGCGTCAGCGCCTCGCCGCCGGTGAGCGCCACCAGATCCGCTTGCCCCGCCCAGTCCTCCGCGCGCAGCAGACGCCAGGTCGAGGGCGTGGCCTGGAAGACATCGATGCGCTGCTCCCGCAGCGCGGCGGCCAGCCGACCCGGCGTCTCCAGCAAGGCGCGCTCGCCCAGCACCACGCAGCCGCCGGCGGCGAGCGGCAGCAGCAGTTCGAGCACGCTGATGTCGAAGGCATAGGTGGTCAGCGCCAGCAATCGCTGGCCCGGTGCGAAGCCCGGCGCCTCGGCCATCGAGGCAAGAAAGTTGCCGACCGCGCGGCACGGAATGCGCACACCCTTGGGCCGGCCGGTGCTGCCCGAGGTGTAGATGACATAGGCGAGGCTGTCTGGCGCTTCCGGCGCAGGCGCGAAGCCGGCACTGGGCGCGCGCGGCAGCGCCTCCACCGACAGCGATTCAGCGGCATCGAACAGGCCGGCGCTGTCGGCATCCACCAGCACGAGCCGCGCGCCGGAGTCTTCGCGCATGTAGCGCAGGCGCTCGACCGGCAGGTCGGGATCCAGCGGCAGCCAGGCGGCGCCTGCGCGCAGCACGCCAAGCAGGGCGGCGACCAGATCACGGCGCCGCGAGAGCGCCACGCCGACGATATCGCCCGCGCCAACACCGCGGGCGACCAGTGCTTCGGCGATCGCATCGGCACGCACCGCCAGCTGCGCGGCAGTGAAGCTGCCATCGACGGCTTCCAACACGATCGCCTCGGGCTCGCGAAGCGCACGCTCGAAGAAGGCGGCATGCGGGCTGCGCCAGTCGCGCGCAGCGGCCGGCCCCAGGCTCATCGCATCCAGCTCCGCGCGCTCGCTCTCCGCAATCAGGCTGATCCGCGCGACCGGCTGCTGCGGCGCGGCCACGGCCTGTGCCAACACGCTCTGCAGGCGCTCGGCCAATCGCTCGACGCTGCCGCGCTCGAACAGCGCGCTGTCGAACTCGATCAGGCCGCGGATACGCGCCCCGTCGTCCCAGAACCAGAACGAAAGGTCGAGCTTGGCGCCGCCGTTGGGCAGCGGCTCGCTGTCGACTTCAAGCCCGTCCAGCGCCAGCGCCATCGGTGCGTCCTGGAAGGTGTACCAGGCCTGCACCAGCGGATTGCGCGCGGCATCGCGCTGCACGCCCAGCGCCTGCACGATCCTCTCGAAGGGCGTGTCCTGCACGCCCTGCGCCTTCATCATCTGCCGCCTGGCATCGCGCACCAGCGCGCTGAAACCCTGCTGCGGATCGATCGCCAGACCCACCGGCAGCAGGTTCATGAACAGGCCCATGACCGGCTCCAGCTCCTCGGCGCCCCGGTTGGCGAACGGGCAGCCGACAATGACGCGGTCCTGGCCGGTGTAGCCACGCAGCAGCAGGCCCAAGCCGGCCAGCACCACGGTGAACAGGGTCTGCTGCTCGGCCTGCGCGAACGCCCGCAGCGCACGGCTCAGCTCAGGGCTGAAGGCCACGCGCAGCTCCTCGCCCTCGAAGCTCTGCAGGGGCGGACGCGGCCGGTCGGTGGGCAGCTCCAGCTGATGCGGAAAGCCGGCCAGGGATTCGATCCAGTGCGGCAGCCGGCTCTCGATCGCAGGCGTGTCCAGCGCTTCCGCCTGCCACACCGCGTAGTCGGGGTACTGCAGGCCCTCGGCCGACGGCGCCGGCGTGCGGCCGCAGCGGTAGTCCGCATACAGCGCGCCGAGCTCCTGGCCGAAGGCCAGCACCGACAGGTGATCCATCACGATGTGGTGCACGCAGAGCAACAGCACGTGCTCGCACTCGCCCAGCTTGAGCAGGCGCAGCACGAGCAGCGGCGGGCGCGCGAGATCGAACGCATGGCAGGCGATGCGCGCGCGCTGCTCGGCCAGCGCCTGCGCGCGCGCATCGGCTGCGAGTGCGCTCAGATCGAGGTGCTCGATCGGCACCGCCAGCCCCATGTCGACCACCTGCCGCACCTCTTCGCCGTGGATCTCGAAGACCGTGCGCAGGGCGTCGTGTCGAGCCACCAGCTCGGCCACCGCGCGCTCCAGCGCCGGCACATCGAGCGCGCCGCGCAGGGTGAAGGCGAAGGGAATGTTGTAGGCGGTGTTGCCCGGTGCGGTGGCCTGCACGTACCAGAGCTGGCGCTGGCTGAAGGTGGTGGGGAAACGGTACAGCGCGGGCGCTTCGGGCATGGTGGGGGTCATCGAAAAGGATTGGGAGTGGGGAACGCAGGCGGCCGCTCAGGCGCGGAAGCGGCTGCGATCGACGCGCTTCAGCGCGGGCCCGGCGGGGGCCGCCGCGGCCGGCGCCAGCGCCGACCAGGCGGCGATGGTCGGGGTCTCGAAAGCCGCCTCGACGGGCAGTACCAGGCCGCGCTCGCGCTTCAGCCGCGACAGCGCGCGCGTCAGCAGCAGGCTGTGGCCGCCGAGCGCGAAGAAGTCGTCGGCGCTGCCGATGCCGGACAGGTCGAGCAGGCTTTCCCACAGCGCGACCAGCTGCTGCTGCAGCTCGCCCTCGGCGGCCACGAAGGGCGTGCCGCCGGGCAGGCGCTGCACCGGCGTAGTCGCCAGCGCAGCATCGGGGCTTGCGGTGTCCTCGACCACCGGCGCGCGGGTGGCGGCAACCAGATCGGCGACGGGGCGACGCGCCAGCGCGATCTGCGCAGGACCGGGCTGGCGCAGCACGGCCTCGATCGCCGCCAGCGCATCGGCATGGCTGAAGCCCTCCCGGAAGCCGACCTCGAGCAGGCGATTGCCCGCAGCGGGCTTCCTCATCCCGACGGGCGCAGGGCTTGCCGTCAAGGCGCGCGCAGGCTTCAGCACGAAGTCGCGCAGGGCCAGCACGCGCCGGCCATCCGCATCCAGCAGGTCGATGTCGAGCACGAGGTCGACGCCCTCGGCGCGCGCGCGCTGGCGGCTGACCACGCGCTCGGGCAGCGGCGCGAACACCTGCAGGCTGCCGTAGCGGAAGGGCAGCAGGCGCGCGGCATCGATGCCTTCGGGCGCGAGCACCGCCTGGGCGGCGCCGATCGCCATGTCGAACAGGGCCGGATGCAGGGGGTGCAGCTCGCCGCTTGCATCGTCCGTGCGGCGCAGCTCCAGCTCGGCCTCGCCCTCACCCACCTCGAAACGCTGCAGGCAGTCCCAGCGCGGACCAAAGCGCAGCTGCGGATGCGCATAGCGCGGCTCGCGCGCGCTGCGCGGCCGCGCCAACAGCAGCACGGGCGCTTCGGCCGGTGCCGCGCATTCGACGCGCACGCGCAGGTGCTCGATGCGATCGTCAGCGCTCCCTCCCTGGCTCTCGATGCAGACCTCGAACACCGACTCGGCCAGCGGCTGCAGGCTCAGCTCCAGCCGGCGCTGCTCGTCGGGCCCGAGCTTGAAGGCAGCGGCAAAGCGCAGCTCGCGCAGCTCGAAGCCCTGGAAGGCACCGGTGTATTCGGCCAGCGCCCAGGCCAGCAGGTCGAGATAGCCGGTGCCGGGCAGCAGGGCCTCGCCGCTGGCCAGCCGGTGCTGGTCCAGCACCCAGTGGCTTTGAGCCTCCAGCACGCCGGCAAAGCGCACGCGACCGCCGGCTTCATCCAGTCGCCGCGACAGCAGCGGATGCGTCGTCGGTACCGCATCAGCAAGTGGTGCTGGCGCCAGCCCCAGCTCGGCGGCCAGACGCGCGGCCATGCCCGCCTCACGCCAGATGCTGAAGGCCAGCGCCACGTGCCGGGTCTGCGTGCTCAGCGCATCGGCGCGGGCAGCGAAGGCATCGAGTGCGGCATTGGCCGCGGTGTAGTCGACCTGGCCCGAGGCGCCCATCTGCGCGCTCAGCGAGGAGAAGTAGAGCGCGAAGCCGGCGCCGCTGCGCTCGGCCAGTTCCGCGACCGCCTGGGCGCCCTCGATCTTGGGCGCCAGCACGCGCCGCGCCGCCTCGATCGACTTGCGTGCGATCAGGCCGTCATCAAGCACGCCAGCGGCATGGAAGACGCCGTCCAGCGCCTCGATGTGCGCGGTAGCGGCGGCGAAGGCCGCGCCGTCGCAGACATCGGCCACGCAGACTTCGATGCGCGCGCCTAAGCCGCGCAGCGCCGCCAGCCAGCGCTGGCGCGGATGGGTGGCCTCGGTCGGCAGCGCCGACCGAGCGACCAGCCACAGATGCACATCGGGCAAGCGCGCGAGATGTTCGACCAGGGCCTGTCCGGCACCGCCAAACGCGCCGGTGACGAGATAGCGACCACCGGCCTTGAACGCGGCCTGCGGGGCGCCGCGCGGCAGCTGCAGCGGCGTCCACACCGGCCGCAGCCGACGCCGACCGCGCAGCGCGACCGTATCGTCCGGCAGGCCTGCGGCAAGCTCCGCCAGCAGCAGACGCGCGCTGGACTGCGGCTGTCGGAGATGGGAGGCGTCGAGGTCGATCCAGGCTGCGCGAAGCCCGCTCGTTTCCTGCGGCCAGGTGCGCAGCACGCCGGCGCGCAGCGCCTGCAGCGGCTGCACGGCGGCGGGATCGCCCGCGGCCTGCGCGAGCACGCTGGCGCCGAGCAGCTGCAAACCGCCCTCGCGCTCGCACCAGGGGCCGAGCGCTTGCGCCATCCGCAGCGGCCATTGGAAGCACAGGCGATGCTGTTCAGGCGCGGACGCATCGAGCGCATCCAGCGACCACAGATCGATGAGATGGCCTGGCGCAGGCAGCGCCGCCAGCGCCTGCCAGTGCGCATCCTGCTCGGGATCGATCCGCAGGGCCTCGCCTTCAAGCTGCAGCTCGGCGCCGCGCTGCAGGCTGCGCACCGACAGCCCCCGCGCGCGCAGCGACTCGGCCAGGGCGAGACCGACGCCGTGGCGATCCACGAGGATCAGCACCGCGCCGCTGAGCGCTGCGTCCGCAGTCGACAGCGGCGCGCTCTGCCAGTCCTGCGCCTGCAGCCAGTCGCCGAAGCCGGTCTCGACCGCGCGCGGCGGTTCCTGCTGTGCTCGCGCCGGCTCGATCCAGTGCCGCACCCGCGCGAAGGGATAGGTCGGCAGCGGCAGGCGACGCCCGGAGGGCTGCGGCCAGCGCTGCGTATCCAGCGCATGCCCCTGCGCCCACAGCGCGCCCGGCAGGGCGAACCAGGCGCAGGCTTCGTCGCCGCCCGGCGCTTCCAGCGTTGCCACGCCGCGGGTCTGCGGAGTGGCCGCTTCGGCGAAGCGGATCAGCGTCCGTGCGGGGCCAAGCTCCAGCAGGACGTGCTCGCCCAGTTCCGAAAGCCTCGACAGGGCTGCGATGAAGTCCACCGGGCGACGCAGGTGCTGCACCCAGTAGTCGACGCTGGCGGCCTGTTCGGCGCTGAGCCAGTCGCCGCTCAGGCTGGAGACGATGCGCAGGCCGCTTGACGGCGCACGTGGACTTGCGGCGGCCACCGCCGCGCGGAAGGCGTCGAGCAGCGGATCCAGCAGGCGCGAATGGAAGGCGCCCGAGGTCTGGAGTTTTCGCAGGCCGTGACCGGCAGCTTCGAGCTTCACCGCGATCGCTTCGATCGCTTCGACGCTGCCGGCCAGCACGGTCTGCTGCGGCGAGTTGAGCCCGGCGATGTCGACGCTGTCGTCGAGCAGCGGGCGCAGGGCGTCCATCCCGGCATTGACCGCCAGCATCGCGCCGGCGCCGGCCTCTGAGCACAACCGACCGCGCGTGCAGACCAGTTCGATCGCGGCCGGCAGCGCGAACACACCGGCCAGCGTCGCCGCCACGTACTCGCCCAGCGAATGTCCGACCAGGGCCGCCGGCGCAAGGCCGCGCGCGAGCAGGCCGCGGGCCAGCGCATATTCGACGCAGAACAGCACAGGCTGGGTCAGTTCGGTGCGACGCAGGCGCGCGCTGTTTTCGGGCGTGTCCTCCGCACTCAGCAGCAGCTCGATCACGTCCTCGCGGCCAAGGCTGCGCAGCACCGCCACGCAGTCCTGCAGGGCCGCCGCGACGCCGGGGTCCAGCGCCGCCACCGCCCGCGCCATGCCGACGCGCTGCGCGCCCTGGCCTGGGAAGGCGAACACCACCGGCAGCGGCGCTTTCGCCGCAGTGCTGACCGCGCGCGCATCCGCGGCCAGCACGAGCAGCTGCTCGACGGCCTCAGTGCCAGTGCGCGCGGACAGCGCCAGACGCTGGCCCATCGGCACGCGGCCCTCGCGCAGGGTGTAGGCGACATCGCTGAGGGCCGGCGCCTGCCGGCGCAAATGCTGGGCGAGTTCGGCAGCGCGATGACGCAGGGCTTCGGGCGTGCGCGCCGACAGCACCAGGGTCGCGGGCACCTCGCTGTCCACCGGCGCAGAGGCCGCGCGAGGCGGCGCCTGCTCCAGCACCGCGAAGGCATTGGTGCCACCCACGCCCAGCGAGTTCAGCGCGGCCCGGCGCGGCCCCGATGTCTTCGGCCACGCGCGGCGCTCGGAGACGACGAAGAAAGGGCTGCGCGCGAAGTCGATCTCCGGGTTCGGCCGGCGATAGAACAGCGAGGGCGGCAGCTCGCCGTGCTGCAGGCACAGCGCGGTCTTGATCAGGCCGGCGACGCCGGCGGCGGTGTCGAGGTGGCCGATGTTGGTCTTGACCGAGCCCAGCGCGCAGCCCTGTGCTGTCGCGCCGTCGAAGGCCTGGCTGAGCGCCGCGACCTCGATCGGATCGCCCAGCCGCGTGCCGGTGCCGTGGGCTTCGACGTAGCCAAGGCTGTCGGCGTCCACGCCGGCCAGCGTCAGCGCCGTCGCGATCGCCTCGGCCTGGCCGTCGACGCTGGGCGCGAGGTAGCCGGCCTTGCCGGCGCCGTCGTTGTTGATCGCGGTGGCGCGGATGACCGCGACGACGTGGTCGCCGTCGTGCAGGGCGTCGCCCAGGCGTCGCAGCACGACCAGGCCGCAGCCGCTGCCGAACACCGTGCCGCTGGAATCGGCGTCGAAGGCGCGGCAGCGACCGTCGAGCGAGCGCACTTCTTCCTCGCGATGCAGATAGCCCTGGCCCTGCGGCACCTCGATGGTCGAGCCGCCGGCCAGCGCCATGTCGCACTCGCCAGCCAGCAGGCTCTGGCAGGCCAGGTGCACCGCCACCAGCGAGGTCGAGCAGGCGGTCTGCACGTTCAGGCTGGGCCCGCGCAGATCGAGCTGGTAGGACACCCGCGTCGACAGGAAATCCTTGTCGTTCGACAGGTGACGCACCAGGAACTCGCCCATGTCGCTGACCAGCTCGCGGTGCCCGATCAGGTTGCGCAGCAGATACCAGTGCATGCCCGAACCCGCGAACACGCCGGTCTGGCGGTCATGCGCATCAGGCCGGTAGCCGGCGTCTTCCAGCGCGTTCCAGGCGCACTGCAGAAAGCGGCGGTGCTGCGGGTCCATCACCGCGGCCTCGCGCGGCGAGAGGCCGAAGAAGGCAGCGTCGAATTCATCGTGGCCGTCTAGCCGGATGCCGGCGCGCACGTAGTTCGGCTGGGCGAGATCGGACTCGCTTGCGCCTGCGGCGCGCAGCGCGGCTTCGTCGAGATCGGCGACCGCACAGCGTCCCTCGATGAGGTTGGACCAGAACTGCTGGGGCGTGGCCGCCTGCGGGAAATCGCAGGCCAGGCCGACGATGGCGATGTGGGCGTTGGGATCGAGGTCGCTCATGGGTCAAGGGCTTGACGCAACGTGCTGCGCATCACAAATCTAAGGCAAAACGGCGTGAAAGTGTGATTAGATTCGCACTTGCTGGCGACAGGGCGAGGCGCGGTTCGCGCTGCGAATCGCGCGCAGCGTTCGGACGCAGGTATGCAAGCCTCTGAATTTCCTCGGCTTGTTGGCCCGACTCCCGAACCTTGCCGAGCCGGGGCGACTCGGCCGGCAATCGCGCACACGCCGTCGGTCCGCTGATGCCCTGCCCAGCAAGCGCGGCCCCTCCAACCCGAAGCGAGCCCCACCGTGTCGACAAGCCCGAGCTTCCGCTGCGTCCTGCTGGGCGAGCAGTCCCTGATGATCGAATGCGGTGAGCGCCTGCGCGCCCGCGGCCACGGCGTGATCGCGGTGGTCAGCGATGCCTCCCGACCACGCGCGTGGGCGCGCGAGCACGATCTGACGCTGTTCGATCACCACGACGCGCTGGCGGCGGAAGACCTCGGCGAGTTCGATCTGCTGCTCAACATCACCTGGCTGCGCATGCTGCCGCCCAAGCTGCTTGAGCGCCCGCAGATCGCCGCGATCAATTTCCACGACGGTCCGCTGCCGCGCTACGCCGGCCTGAACGCGCCGGCGTGGGCGCTGCTGCACGGCGAGTCGCGCCACGGCGTGAGCTGGCACCGCATGGCCACGCGCGCCGACGCCGGCGAGCTGCTGGTGCAGGAGCATTTCGACATCCCCGCGGGTAGCACCGCTTTCGAGCTCAACACCCGCTGCTACGAGGCCGGACTCAACGGCTTCGAACGCCTGCTGGAGGCGCTGGAGAGCGGCCAGCTCACGCCGATCGCGCAGGACTTCAGCCAGCGCAGCTACTTCGGCGCGCATGCGCGGCCGCTGGAGGCGGCCGTGCTCGACTTCCGTGCGCCGGCCGCCGAACTCGAGCGGCAGGTGCAGGCGCTGGACTTCGGGCCCTATGCCAACCCGCTGCTGCTGCCGCGGCTGCGTCTGTCGGCAGGCGATCTGCTGGTGCGGCGCGCGCGCGCTCTGGGTGAGGCGAGCCGAAGCGACGGAACATCAGATGGGCTCGGGGCAAGCAGCGTGCGGCCAGGCAGCGTGCTTCGCTGCGACGCGCAGGGTCTAGTGATCGCCTGCAGCGAGGGCGCGCTGTGCATCGAGGCGCTGAGCTGTCTGGAGGGGGGACCGATCGACCTCCTCACCTTGGCGGCAAATCTTCCGGCCTGCATCGAATCAGCACCCGCCACCCATAGGGTGGGCCCTGGTCCACCATGGGCCGAATCCCACCTCGGTACGTCCTCGTCCTTGTCCTTGTCCTTGCCCTCATCGGCACCGGCATCGTCAGTCGGGAACGTTCAGGCCACGGTGGGCCAGGGCCCACCCTATGCGCGCGCCGTGGCGCGCGGTGAGCGTGAGGCGATCGCGACGCTGCAGGCGATTGAACCGCTGCGGCTGCCGTTTGCGGATGTGGCCTCGACGCCCGCGGCGGATGCCGCGTCCTCTACGGTCCCGGCGACGGTCTCGGCTTCGGCTTCGACTTCGAACTGGACTTCGAATTCCACTTTGGCTTCGACTTCGGGCTCGATTCCAGCTTCGACTTCGACTTTGCCCCTCGCTTCACGCTCAGCCACCGCGTCAGCGCCCGCAGCGAGCAGCCATCAAGGCGTGGCTTGGTCTTCGCAGCACGGCCGTATCGCCCTGCGCGCCCGCGGCATCGACGGCGTGTCTGCAGCCCTGCTCGCGATCACCCGCTGCGCCTGCGTCGAGGCCCTGCCGCTGGCCATCGCTACCACGCCGGCGCCCGATGCGCGCCTGGTGACGCCACTGTGGCCTGCCCTGCTTCGGCCCGACTACCAAGCCCCGCCGTCGAACTTCACCGAACAGCTGCAGGCCGCGATTGCGCGCGCAGACAGCGTCGGCGGCGTGTTCAGCGATCTGTTTGCGCGCGAGCCCAGCCTGCGTGGTCGGACGCCATCGCAGCGCCTGCCCCTGCGCCTGCAGCGGGTCGCGTCGATCGATCCGCACATGGAGCGCGCCGACTCGGATACGGGCTCAGCGCCCGCAGCCGCCGCCCTCACCCTGCTCTGGGCCAAGGACGGACGGCTCGCGCTGGCCAGCGACGGCAGCCAGCTCAGCGCCTCCGCGCTGCGTCGTCTGGCGGACGCGATCGAAGCCCTGCACACCGAGGCCGAGTCGCAGCCGGGTCTCGCCGCCGGCCTGTTGAGCCTGCTGTCGCCCGAAGCGCGTGCGCGACTGTTCGAGCTCGCGCAGGGCGAGCCCTATGCCAGCGACGCGCGGAGTCCGCTCCAGCACACGCGCATTGACGCCCTGCTCTCTGCACAGGCGGCCGCCACGCCGGAGCGTGAGGCCCTGTGCTTCGAAGGCCAGCGCATCAGCTATGCCGAGCTGGAGGCGCGCGCCGCACGGCTGGCGCGGCGACTCTCGGCCGCGGGGGTCAGACCCGGCGACCGCGTCGGCCTGCTGCTGCAGCGTGGCGTCGAGCTGGTGGTCGGCCTCATCGCCACGCTCAAGGCCGGCGCGGCCTATGTGCCGCTGGATCCGCTGTATCCCGCCGAGCGCCTGCGCTACATGGCCGAGGACGCGCAGATCGCGCTGCTGCTGACCGATGCCGAGTCCGCGCCGCTGATCGCGCACGCCAGCACGCTGGACGTCGCCGCCGACAGCGCCGAGGCCGAGCTGCCGCCGCGCGCGCCGGATGCCGATGCGCTGGCCTATCTGATCTACACCTCGGGCAGCACAGGCCAGCCAAAGGGCGTGATGGTTCGCCACTCGAACGTGCTGCGCTTCTTCGACGGCATGGACGCGGTGCTCGGCGAAGGCGCAGGCACCTGGCTGGCGGTGACCAGCATCAGCTTCGACATCTCGGTGCTGGAGCTGCTGTGGACGCTGGCGCGCGGCTATCGCATGGTGCTCTATGCCGATGCACGCCGGCAAAAGTCGCGGCCATCCAGCCCCTCTGTCGAAGCCAAGCCCATCGAATTCGGACTGTTCTTCTGGAATGTCGCCAGCGAAGCCGAGCTGCAGGCCCGCGACAAGTACAGGCTGCTGCTGGACGCCGCGCGCTTCGCCGATACCCACGGCTTCTGCGCGGTATGGACCCCGGAGCGCCACTTCGCCAGCTTCGGCGGTCTATATCCAAACCCGGCCGTGACCTCGGCCGCGCTGGCCACGATCACCGAGCGCGTCGCCCTGCGCGCGGGCAGCTGCGTGGTGCCCCTGCACCACCCGATCCGCATCGCCGAGGAGTGGGCGGTGGTGGACAACCTCTCGAACGGCCGCGTCGGCCTGTCCGTCGCCGCCGGCTGGGCCGCGCCCGACTTCGCGCTGCGGCCCGAAAACCACGCCCGCGCCAAGCAGGTGATGTTCGAGTCTGCCGAGCAGGTGCAGCGCCTGTGGCGCGGCGAGACCCTGCGCTTCCCCGGCCCGCAGGGCGACGTGGACGTGCGCACCCTGCCGCGGCCGGTGCAGGCCGAGCTGCCGCTGTGGGTGACCACCGCCGGCAATCCCGAGACCTTTGCCGAAGCCGGTCGTCTGGGCGCGAACGTGCTCACCCATCTGCTCGGCCAGACGGTGGAAGAAGTGCGCGCCAAGATCGCCGCCTATCGTCGCGCCCGCCGCGAGGCCGGGCACGCCGGGCGCGGCACCGTGACCCTGATGCTGCACAGCTTCATCGGCGACAGCCGCGCGGCCGTCGAGGCCGCGGTGCGCGGTCCGATGAAGGACTACCTGCGCAGCGCCATGGCCCTGGTGAAGGCCGCCGCCTGGCACTTCCCGACCTTCAGGCAACAGCTGAATGCCGAGCAGGGCAAGAGCCTCGACGCCTTCTTCGCCGAGGCCAACGAGGCCGACATGGACGCCCTGCTGGAGTTCGCCTTCCAGCGCTACTTCGGCGAGAGCGGCCTGTTCGGCACGCCCGAGGACGCGCTCGCGATGGTCGAACGCGTGGCCGCTGCCGACGTCGACGAGATCGCCTGCCTGATCGACTTCGGCATCGACGCGCAGACCGTGCTGGACCACCTGCCCCACCTCGACCGCCTGCGTGCGCTCAGTGCGGAGCGCGGTCTCCGGGCCGCAGGCGCACGCGAAGACCACAGCCTGCCCGCCCTGCTCGACCGCGAGGGCATCACCCATCTGCAGTGCACGCCCTCGATGGCGGCCATGCTGGTCGAGGATCCTGCCTGCGCGGCGGGACTCGCGAAACTCGATCATCTGCTGCTCGGCGGCGAAGCGCTGCCGCCCGCACTGGCCCAGCGGCTCGCCGCGCTCGGCGTCCGCTGCATCAGCAATGTGTACGGGCCCACCGAAACCACGGTGTGGTCGACAGCCGATCGCGTCGATGCCGATGCGCTTCAGGCCAGCACGCCGATCGGCCGGCCGCTGCGCGGCCAGAGCCTGTATGTGCTCGATCCGCGCCAGCAGCCGCTGCCACCGGGCCTCACCGGTGAGCTGGTCATCGGCGGCGGTGGCGTCACGGGCGGCTACTGGCAGCGGCCCGAGCTGACCCGCGAGCGCTTCCTGCCCGATCCCTTCCGACCGCTGTCGGCAGCGGCATGGATGTACCGCACGGGCGACCTCGGCCGCCTGCGCGAGGACGGCCGCTACGAGTGCCTGGGCCGCGTCGATTCGCAGGTGAAGATCCGCGGCTATCGCATCGAACTGGGCGAGATCGAGGCCCGGCTCTGCGCCCTGCCCGGCATCGCCGAAGCCGCCGTGGTGCTGCGCGAGGACAGGCCCGGCGACCAGCGGCTGATCGCCTACGTACGTGCGCCGGGTCTGGATGCGCCAGCGCTTGAACAGCGGCGCGAAGCGCTGGGCGCGCAGCTGCCGGAGTTCATGCGCCCGGCCGCGATCGTCGGGGTTGCCGAACTGCCGCGCACGCCCAATGGCAAGCTGGATCGCCGCGCGCTGCCTGCGCCCGCGGCGCATGCTGATACCGTTGGTCCGACCGCTGCACTCCACGGCACCGAGGCCATCGTCGCCGAGCTGTGGTGCCGCGCGCTCGGCCGCAGCCAAGTCGGCAGCCGCGACAATTTCTTCGATCTCGGCGGCCATTCGCTGCTGGTGGTGCAGCTGCTGGGCGAGCTGCGCCAGCGCTTCGACAGGCCGATCCAGATGACCGATCTGTTCCGCCACACGACGGTCGAGTCGCTGGCGCGCTTCCTCGGTGATGGTGAGCCCGCCGAAACCGCCGCCGAACGTGCCCGCGCCCGTGCGCAGGGCCGGCAGGCGCTGCTGGCGCGTCGACGCGGCGGCGTCGAAACGGCGTCGTAGGCTTTGCATAGGGTGGGCCCTGGCCCACCATGAGTTCGGGTATGCGTCACAGCCAGCTTCCGCTCGGACACGCGTCACGCCCAGCTCCCGGGGCGTCTCCTGCAAGCCAGCGCATGCACGGGATACGGCGCGGCTCATCTGTGCTAACGCATACACCGCGGCAGGCTTCGAGCTTCGGTGGGCCAGGGCCCGCCCCATGCGACGTCATGCGACGTCGATCAGCGCTTCCGCGGGCACCTGGCGGCATCGGCAGTGGAATCTGGGCCCGCGCCAGCACTTCGGAAACAGATTGTTCGCCGCTACATCACTCCAGACACACCGGCACCGGGAAGCAGGGCTGAAAAGCCCTCAGGCGCGGGTGTCGAGCAGGCTGCCGAGCAGCTGGTCCTGCGTCTTCAGCACCTTGAGATTGGCCTGGAAGGCCTGTCGCGCTTCGAGCGCGTAGACGAGGTCGGTGCCCAGGCCGTCGCCGCTCTGGGGCTCGGCATCGCGGACGAGCGCGGCGCTGACGCCGCCGCCGAGCTGCTCGCGGCTGTCGACCTGGAAGCGGCGGAAGTCGGCGCTGTCGCGATTGGCGATGTTGCTGGCCGCCGCGGTCAGGCGTGTCTGCGCGGCGGCCATGCCGGAGCGGGCGATGCTGGCGATGTCGCTCATGGGGTCTGCCGGATCGGTGTCGTCGGCAGGATATCGGCCGACCGCCCCCGGAACTTGAGGGCGGTCGACAGATCCCGCGTCAGCGGGTGGCCTCGAAGCCGTTCTCGAAAATCTCGTCGGGGGCGACGCGCGCGCCGTTCAGGCGCTGGAGGCTGCCGCCGGACTTCACCAGGTAGAGCTCGCCGTCCTCGCCCTCGCCAAAGCTGGTGATGCCGAAGGCCACGTTCTGCCGCGGGCTGGGCGGATGCGAGAACACGCCCGGGGAATTCTCAGCGGCGACCCAGACGTCACCGCTGCAGTAGTCACCGTAGAAATACTGCCCCTGCGCCGCCAGCACGGGGCCGCGGTAGCGGAAGCCACCAGTCACCGAACACTGCGGAGAGCTTCGCGCGTAGTCCAGCGCGGGCGGGGTGAAGGCCACCAGCGGCGCGCTGCAGCTGGCGTGCTGGACCGTGCCTTCGCGACAGCGCCAACCGTAGTTGCGGCCGCCCACGCCCGAGGGCTCGAAGTTGATCTCCTCGCGCGTGCCCTGGCCGACGTCGCCGATCCACAGGTCGCCGGTCTCGCGGTCGAAGCTGTAGCGCCAGGGGTTGCGCAGGCCATAGGCCCAGACTTCATCGCAGGCCGCGGCCAGCGTGCCGCCTGCGCCGGGATTGCCTGCCGGAATGCCATAGGCCGCCGGCTGGTTGAGACGCGGGCGTCCGCACAGCTGGCCGCTCTGCGCCGCGGTCGTCACGTCGACATCGATGCGGACCATCTTGCCGAGCAGAGCGCGCGAGTCCGGGTTGCCGCCATTGGCGGTGAAGTTGGCATCCACCGCGCAGCTGCCGGAGGCGTTGAGGTCCGCCGGCGCCAGGGTCTGGCCGCGATTGCAGGGGTCGCCGCCGTCACCGCCGTCACCGAAGCCGAAATACAGGTAGCCATCCGGGCCGAAGGCGATGTGTCCGCCGTTGTGGTTGGTGAAGTCCTGATCCGCCCGCAGGATGACCGTGCAGGTCGCCAGATCCTCAGCACTGAGTACGTCGGCGGCCGGGTTCGACGCCGTGTAGCGCAGCACCATGGAGTCGCCATTCGCGTCGGTGATGCTCAGGAACAGACGGCCATTGACCGCGAACTGCGGATGGAAGGCCACGCCCAGCAGGCCGCGCTCGCCGCCGCTGGTAAAGCCCACCGTCGAAGGGCTGCTGTCCCCGGGGTAGGTGCACTGCAGCGCCGGATTGCTGCCCGCCACACTGAGATAGGGCGTCGTCAGCAGGCTGCCATCGCGCACCACGCGCAGGGCGCCACCCTGCTGGTTGACGAACAGACGTCCGCTGCCGTCACCAGCGTGGGTCAGGCCGATGGGGCCGCTGAAGCCGGAGCTGATGAAGCTCTGGAACTGCGGCGGATTCGGCACGCCCTGGGCGAGCCCCAGCGCGGGCGACAGCAGGGCAACACACAGCAGGGATCGGATCATTTCAGCCTCAACCTCATGCGGGAAAGCGTGCGAGTGTAGTCCTGTCCTGGCGCTGCGCCGACGCCTGGCCGCCGGACAGCGCCGGCACGCCGGGAGAGCGCCAGCCCAGGCTCAGGCCATGAACCCGAGATTCGGCCCGGTGATCGACAGCAGGCTACCGCTCATGTGCTGCAGATTCGGGAAGATGGTCGCGCGATCGCTGTCCGACAGTCCGTACCAGCGCGCCAGGGTGGCCGCGTACTGGTCGGCCGACAGCGTCGGGATGACCTGGCCCCAGCCAGCGTCGTCCGGATTGCTGGCCGAAGGCGCGAGGCTCGGGAAGCGCCCGTAGATGCGTCCGCCCTGCACGGCGCCGCCGAACACCAGATGGTGGCCGCCCCAGCCATGATCGGTGCCGTCGCCGTTGATCGACAGGGTCCGACCGAACTCGGAAGCGGTGAAGGTGGTGACCGAGCTGCCCAGACCCATGGTCGGGTTGTCCAGCACCTGGTAGAAGGCCAGCACCGCCTGCGAGATCTGCCGCAGCAGTCCGGGATGGTCTTCGAGCTGACGATCATGGGTGTCGAACCCCCCCAAGCCTGCATAGAACAGCTGGCGGTTCATCTGCAGGGTGTCGCGGGCGCGGATCATGCGCGCAATCATCAGCAGCTGGGCACCCAGCCTGGGCAGCGTCGCCAGGTTGCCCGGGTTCCAGGGCAGGCCGAAGGCGTCCCAGAACGGACGGAACAGCGGGTCGTTGGCCGGCACCGTGGCCAAGGCCGCGACCACCTGATCGGTGGTTTCGAGCGTGCGCCGGGTCTTCAGCGCATAGGCGCGCTCGAAGGGATGCGCGTGCGACTGGTTGAGCAGGCCGTTGAAGGCCAGGCAGCGGCGGCGGTTCCAGCCCTGCCCGCCGTCTGCGCAGTTGGCTGCGCCGGTCTGGATGAAGCTGACCTGCTCCACGCCCTGGGAAGACATGAAGTAGGGCGAGACCTGCACGCCCGACTGGAAGACGTTGTCGCCGTCCAGCGACACGTTCATCGACAGCACCTGGTTGCTGTTGCTGGCAGCGAAGATGTCGGCGAGGCGCCCGCCCCAGCCGGTGCGGTCGGCGGCATCGGCGCGCGGCGTCTGCCACAGCACGGTCTGGTCGGAGTGCGAGAACAGCTGCGCCGGCCGCGGCGTGCCCGCCTGCTGGTACAGCGCCTTGCTCATCGGCCGCACCAGCGGGCCGACATTGGCAACGATCGCCGCACGGCCGGCGTTGAACATCTGCTGGGTGCCGGGCATCTGCGGATGCAGGCCGTAGAGGCCACCGCCCTGCGGCGCCACGCTCGGGTTCAGCGCCAGCAGCTCGTTCTGAGCTACCGCCAATCCGCCGCGGCGCGCCGCGTAGGCGGCATGGCCGGCATCGCGGGGCACCACCATGTTGAAGCAGTCGTTGCCGCCGTGCAGGTAGAGGCAGACCAGGGCCCGATAGTCATTGCCCAGCAGCCGGGGTGCGGCGGCCTGGGCCAGCTCCAGCTTGCCCAGCATCGAGCCGAAGGCAGCGCTGGTGGCGGTCGCGGTCAGCGCACGGCGGAGGAATTCGCGTCGATCGTTGCGGCTCATATCACTTCTCCACCACGTATTCGGGCGAGGTCAGGATCAACCACAGGGCCTCCTGCACGCGCGCGCGCCGCTGCTCGGCCGTGCCGCTGGACATGCCGTTCAGGTGATTGATCAGCAGGGTGCGCATCTGCGCGCTCATCCGACCGCCCATGAACAGCAGGTTGTAGCGATCCACCAATGCGGCGGCATCGCTGGCGATCTGCATGTCGCGGTTGAGGTCCACCTTGACCGGATTCCAGGTGCCGGTGTTCGAGCCCTGCCACGCATAGAAGATCTTGGCGCCGATCTCATTGGTCATGCGGGTGATGTAGGTGTCGGTGGTGATCTGGAACTCGGGGGCGAACAGCCCCAGCGTGGCCAGCTCACCGGGCAGCTGGTAGTTCGGCAGGAAGAAGTTGAACACCGTCGGCGAGCTCAACACCGCCTGCGCGCCGTACTGGTCGGGCCATTCGCGGACGGCGCCATCGCTCGAGCTGGCGTTCAGGCCCCGCCACAGCTGGGTCACGCGCAGCAGCGGCTCGCGCAGCTTGCCCGCATGTGCCGCACTCGGGTTGCGGGCTTCGGGGTCCAGCAGGACCGCGCGCAGCACGGCCTGCAGGTCGCCGCGCACGCCGCTGCCGTTGTTGTTGAACGCAGCGGCGACGCGCCCGACATAGGCCGGCGAGGGATTGCTGGTGGTGAAACGCTGGATCAGCAGACGCCCGAAGAACGGGCCGACGTTCGGGTGGTTGAACACGTTGTCCAGCGCAGCGGCCATGTTGGCCCGGGCCTGCCCACCCGCCGGCAGCACCCCGCCGCTCAAGGCCACGCCCGGATAGTTCAGCAGCTGCTTGGTGCCCGCCGAGGCGTGGTAGATCGAGCCGAACGGGGTGCCTTCGCCCCAGGGCCGCATCGGCTGCCGCCAGCCCTGCTGCAGGCGCCAGTCGGTGTTGCCCGGCCCCGGCGCGCAGTACAGCCAGTCCCACCAGTTGAAGTTGCCCGCCGTTTCGGCCGCCACCGGTGGGTTGCAGGTCGCCCAGTTCCAGCCGGTGAACACGTGCGCGAAGCCGCGGATGGTGTCCTGGGTATAGGTCGGGATCGGCTGGATGCCGGGCGTCGTCAGGTCGCCGTCGATCACCGTGCCATCGGGATTGAGCCGCACCAGGCCGATGCTGAACAGCTGCATGATCTCGCGTGCGTAGTTCTCGTCCGGCCGGATGTTCGCCGCCTCGTCGGGCTTGCGGTTCTTGAACATCGACAGGTAGTGGCCCATCACCGGATGCAGGGTGACGTTTTCCAGCAGGGTGCGGAAGTTGCCGAAGGCGTTCTGGCTGAGCATGTCGTGGTAGTGCGCCAGCGCATTCGGGTTGCCCTCGACCGAGCCGTTCTGGTCGGACACCACGAAGATCTGCGAGAGCGCGAAGGCCATGCGCTGGCGCAGCTGATCGTCGCGATACAGCACGTTGCGGAACCAGATGTCGTTGCGCTTGTCCTGCCAGACCACGCTGGGGTCGATTGTCATCAGCTGGTCGAGGTGCGGCAGCTGCAGCGAGGCCGTGCGGCTGAACTGCTCGTTGAGCCACGGGGTGTAGCCCATGCCGCGCAGCCGGGTGATCTCGGTCAGGGTGGGGCCAAACGTCGCGTGGCTCAGGAAGCGCGAGGCTTCAGCCTCGCTGAAAGGCCCCTCGGGCGGCGGATCAAAGCCGTCGCGGAAGATCAGCTGCGCGGACGCCGACTGGGCGACCAGCAGGGCCATGCACAGGCAGAAAGCCCCGAGAACTCGGGGCGGGGCGTATGGGATGGTCATGGTCAGAAGCCGAACCGGGCGACAGTTTGCAAACAATCGCAAACCCGACTGCTAGGCTACCGTGAGCCCAATCACGGAAGGCCCGACCGCTGGTCGGCTCAATGCTCCGATGCGACTGCCCAGTTCTCCAAACCGCCACGACGCTCGCTGCCAGGACGCTCCCCGCCTCCTGGAAGGCGCGGTACCGACTGCAGCCTCGGCACCTGCCCTCTGGGCCGCGCCGCCGGCGCAGCTCGACTTCGCTCTACGCCGACGGGAGTGCCGTCCGCGCGCCAGCGACGGACCGGGATCGCCCCTGGGACGCGCGACGCCGGACCGGAGCGTGCTCGGTCGCGGCGCGCGGCACGGCTTCATGCTCATCGCCCTGCTCGCGGCCGCCTCGGCACACGCCAATTCGCAGGGCTCGCCGATCTGCGAGGTCGACAGCCTGCCCCTCGTGCCGATGAGCCCGACGCTGGCCAATCCCGCGCCGCAGGGCTGGACGCTGGACGCGCCGAGCCGCTTCTATCCCGGCCAAGCCGTGGAGATGCGGCTGCGCCATCCCGATCCGCTGCGCCGCGCGCGCGGCGTGCTGATCTGGGCGAAGTCGGGGCAGTTCACGGGTGCGGGCAGTTTTGTCGTGCCGGCGAACGGACGCTGGGCGCATATCCCGGCGCCGGCCAACTGTGGCGGCTGGGCGCTGTCGCATACCGACAACCAGCCCAAGGCGCTGGGCGAGCTGGTGTTCCACTGGATCGGCGGCAGCGAACCCGGCGCCCTGCTGCGCGCCTTCCTCATCGAGGACTGCAGCAACCCGGCGGGCTGCCGCGACCAGCAGGCGCTGACGCCGTTCGTGTTCATTGAAGCCGGGCTGTTCGGCGACGGCTTCGAGAGCGGCAGCCCGTCGCGCGCAGAAACTCCGCGCTGAGCACGCACTGGGGCGCACAGGCAGGATTCAGTAGCGCAGCACCGAATGCAGCGCGGGCAGGGCCGCCAGTCGTTCGCGCCCCTGCAGCGCGACCAGTTCGATCAGCACGCCTGCGCCCACGAGTCGCGCACCGCTCCGCTCGACGAGGCGGGCGGCCGCCGCCAGGGTGCCGCCGGTGGCCAGCACATCGTCGATGACCACGACCTCGCTGCCGGCCTGCAGGGCGTCGGCTCGCAGTTCGAGCATGTCCTCGCCATATTCCAGGCTGTAGCGCTCGCGCAGAACGGGGCCCGGCAGCTTGCCGGGCTTGCGGATCGGCGCGAAACCGCAGCCCAGCGACTGCGCCATGGCCGCGGCGAAGATGAAGCCACGCGATTCGACGCCGCAGAACACCTGCGGCGGCCGCGCCCGCCAGGGCGCCAGCAGCGCATCGACGGCCGCACGGAAGCCTTCAGCATCCGCCAGCAGCGGCGTGATGTCGCGGAACAGGATGCCGGGCTTGGGAAAGTCGGGTACCGGACGGATCAGCGATTCGATGCGGGCCAGCGTGGTCATGCGGTTTCCCGTGTGGGCGCCGGCGCGCGGCCGCGCTGGCTGCCGATGAAGATGCCCAGCGCCGACAGCACCAGCCCGGCCCAGTCGAGGGCATCGGTGGCACGATCGAACAGGGCCACGTCGACGCCGAAGGCCAGCAGCGGCTGCAGCAGCAACAGCAACCCGACCATCGATGCGTCCAGCCGCGGCAGCGCGTACGAAATCAGCAGCCAGCCCAGCACCTGGCCGAACAGGGCCAGCCCGATCAGGGCGCTCCAGGTCTTGAGGTTGGGAATCGCGAAGCTGTGGCCTTCGACGGCCCCCGCGCCGCCCAGCATCAGCGCGCAGACCAGCGAGCACCAGCACAGCAGGTACATCGGGCTGGCGCTGGGCTCGCGCTGCTGGATGCGGCGGAAGCTCAGCATGTAGATCGCGTACATGAAGGCGGTGAACACGCCCAGCCACACGCCCCACTGGAAGCCGGCGCCGACATCGGTCCAGCTGCGCCCGACCAGCAGCCAAAGGCCGGCAAACGCCAGGCCGACGCCGACCAGGAAGCGCGGCCCCAGGCGCTCGCGATAGAACAGCACGCCGGTCAGGGCCATGAAGAACACCTGCAGGTTGCCGATCAATGTGGCGAGGCCAGGCCCCACCAGATGGATGCTCCGGTGCCATGCCATCAGGTCCGCAGCGAAGGCCGCCGCCGGGATCGACAGCGCCAGCAGCAGGGTCGTGCGCGGCCGCCAGGGCGCATTCACCGCGCGCAGCAGGAACAGCAGCATCAGGCCGCCGAAGAACATACGGTAGAAGGCAGAGACCGTGGGTGCGACGTCGGCCACGCGCACGAAGGCGCTGGTGCTGCTGATCAGCACCGCGCCCAGCAGCATCGCCAGCACCGGGCTGCGCTCGCGCTGCGGCGTCATCGCCGCGAGCGCCGCAGCGGAGTGGCTGGAGCTCACTTCAGCGCTTCGTATTTGGGCAAGCGATGCGGCTCGGCGATGCCGGCGGCGATCCAGGCCTGAAGGGCAGGCAGCGCAAGCATCGCGTCCATGTAGGCGCGGCTGGTGTCGGTGAGCTCTACGCCGTAGCCGCGGAAGCGGATCACCGCCGGCGCGAACATGGCATCGACGATGCCGAAGCCGCCGCACAGGAACGCCCCCTGCCCCGCCGAAGCCTCGCGCAGCTGGGCCCACAGCGCCTGCACGCGGTCGATGTCGGCCTGGGCCTCGGCGTTCCAGCGATAGGCATTGGGCTGGCGATCGCAGTTCATCGGCAGCTGGCCACGCAGCGCGGTGAAGCCGGAATGCATCTCGCAGGCGGCCGAGCGCGCCAGCGCGCGCAGGCCGGGATCCAGCGGCCAGCCGCGCCCCCCCAGCCAGGTCTCGTTGGCGTACTCGCAGATCGCCAGCGAATCCCAGATCACCCGGCCCTGGTCATGCAGCACCGGCACCCGCCGGCTGGGCGAAGCCTTGGCCACTTCGGCCGCGAACCCGGGCGTGTCCAGCCACAGCAGGCGCTCGGCGAAGTCGACGCCGAAGTGGCTCAGCAGCAGCCAGGGGCGCAGCGACCAGCTGCTGTAGTTCTTGTTGCCGATGTAGAGGACGGGCTGGCTCATGCGGGACTCGCCTATGTCGGAGGGGGATGGGCACGCGGCCGAGACGGCCGGGCCGCGTATATTCGCGCATCGCCACGCGCCCGGGAGTGCCATTCGATGTTCAAGCCGAAAACGCTGATCCTCGCCTTCGTCGCCGGCTTCCTCGCCACCCTGTTCTTCCATCAGGGCGGGCTGTGGCTGCTGGGTCTGACCGGCAGAACGGCAGCTGCGGCCTGGAACCTGACGCCGGTGGGGCCGCTGGGCGTGCCCTCAGTGCTGTCACTGGCGTTCTGGGGTGGCCTGTGGGGTATTGCGCTGTGGGCCCTGATCCGCCGCAGCGCTGGCGCCCGCTTCTGGATGCTGGCGATCGTGCTCGGCGCCCTGCTGCCCAGCCTGGTCGCCTGGTTCGTGGTGTTCCCACTCAAGGGCATCGAGCTCAGCAGCCCGCTGATCATCGGCGCCCTGATCCTCAACGGCCTGTGGGGACTGGGCGTGGCGGTCTACATGCGATTGTTCAGGGCTTGAGGGCGGGGATTGGGGATTCGGGATTCGGGATTCGGGATTCGTTAGAACGCCGACTTGCCGCGCATCGCGAGCGTGAAGCCAGCGAGCCTCGCTCCCGGCTTTTGCGAATCCCGAATCCCCAATCCCCAATCCCGGCTCGCTGAATACGTATGCATGGGATTGTTATGCTGCACAGCACCGGCCTAGGCTGCTGGCCGCGGTGTTCCGACGCGGCAGCATGAAGCCTTGACGCCCATGAGGGCGATCGGGCCAGCAGCCGCACGACAGCGCAGCGACCGAACACTCACGAGCGCGCAGTAGACGCGCCGTTCGCGTCGTCACACAGCCGGCGTCCGCAGGGTGCGGCGCTCGGCGGCCCATGCAGCAGGCCCACACTTCCTGGGGAGGGAGTCCGCAATGAACCGTCACTCGACGGGTGCCTCAGCGCACCCGCAGCAGCCTCGTTTTGCCCGCCGCCTGGCGGAGTGCATCCACACACGTCTGGCTTCCGCCATCCGCAGCGCCGCCCGGGCCCTGCCCGGCATCGCCGCGCTTGCAGGCTTCGCCGTCAGCACGACGCCGGCCCAGGCCGACGTCATCCTGCACGCCTTCAACTGGCGCTACGACACCGTCGAAGCACGCGCCGCAGAACTCCAGTCGCTGGGCTACAAGGCGGTGCTGGTGGCGCCGCCGCTGAAGTCGGAGGGCTCGGCCTGGTGGGCGCGCTACCAGCCGCAGGACTACCGCACCATCGACCATCCGCTGGGCAACAAGCAGAGCTTCCAGCGCATGTCGAACGCGCTGCGGGCGCGCGGCATCCGCGTCTACGCCGACATCATCCTCAACCACATGGCCAACGAGGCGGCCCAGCGCGGCGACCTCAACTATCCCGGCCAGCGCATCCTCAACGCCTACGCTGCCAACACCAGCTACTGGAACAACCAGCGCCTGTTCGGCGACCTGCGCTACAACTTCCTGTCGCAGTGGGACTTCGGCCCGGCCAACTGCATCAGCAACTACAACGACGTCTGGCAGGTGCAGAATTGGCGCCTCTGCGGCAGCCCCGGCGACGCCGGCCTGCCCGACCTGCTCGGCAGCAGCTATGTGGTCGGGCAGCAGCGCAGCTACCTGACGGCACTCAAGGGGCTCGGCGTCACCGGCTTCCGCATCGATGCCGCCAAGCACATGCCGCTCTCGCACATCAATGCGGTGCTGACACCCGAGATCAAGCAGGGCGTGCATGTGTTCGGCGAGGTGATCACCAACGGCGGCGCCGGCGACAGCGAGTACAACGGCTTCCTCGCCCCCTACTTGAACGGCACCGACCACGCCGCCTACGACTTTCCGCTGTTCGGCAGCATCCGCAACGCCTTCCGCTTCGGCGGCAGCATGAACGCGCTGGTCAACCCTCTGGCCGTCGGCCAGGCCCTGCCCAACAGCCGTGCGGTGACGTTCACCGTGACCCACGACATCCCGAACAACGGCGGCTTCCGCTACCTGATCCTCGACCCCACCGACGAGACCCTGGCCTATGCCTATGTGCTGGGCCGCGACGGCGGCAGCCCGCTGCTGTACTCGGACAACAACGAGAGCGGCGACAACCGCTGGGTCAACGCCTACCGCCGCAGTGACCTCGCCGCGATGATCCGCTTCCACAATGCCGCCCAGGGCAGCGACATGCAGGTGCTGTCCTACAGCGACTGCCACCTGCTGTTCCGCCGCGGCAACCGCGGCATCGTCGGCATCAACAAGTGCGGCAGCACGGTCAACACCACGATCAACATGAACAACAGTGTGCTCTGGTGGAACACCAACTACCGCGATGTTCTCGACGCGAACAGCGTCGTCAACATCGGCAGCAGCAGCTACACCTTCAGCCTGCCGGCGCGCAGGGCGAGGATGTGGTTGAGGTAGGAGCGGGGATTGGGGATTGGGGATTGGGGATTGGGGATTGTCGCTCGGTGCAAAGTGGCCGCGAGAGGCAACGCCAAGACTCCCGCACGCGTTGTGAGGGATCTGGCTCTGAGCCCCTCTCCCTCTGGGAGAGGGGTTGGGGAGAGGGTTCGGTCGGAGCGTGACCTCGAACCCGAACAGGTGCTCCGACCTCAACGTATCGGCGCTTCTCCACATCGCACCGGCCGAAGTGGACTCTCCAGAAACTCTGCCCCCCATGAGGGCGAGTTGCGCTCTCTTGGAGTCCCGGACCCTCTCCCCAACCCCTCTCCCACAGGGAGAGGGGCTACCGCGCCGAACGTCTGCCATCTCCGCGCCTCGCAGAGCGGAGATCGCAAGAACAGGCAGGCGCCGGATGCCTGAGCGCACACACCACGAATCTCTGATGCCTCACTTTCGAGCCTCCCCAATGCACCGATCAGCCGCCCCCATAGCCGCCGCCCTCACCCTCGCTCTCGTCACCGCCACCGGCCTGCACGCGCAAAGCGCGCAGCCCGAGCGCGTCACCCTGGTCGGCAGCCTGCAGCAGGCCATCGGCTGCAGCGAGAACTGGTCGCCGCCCTGCGATGCCTCGCAGCTCGCTTTCGATGAAGAAGACGGCGTCTGGCAGGGCCGCTTCGATCTGCCGGCCGGGAGCTACGACTACAAGGTCGCGCTCAACGGCAGCTGGGACACCAACTACGGCGCGGGTGGAGCGCCCGGCGGCGGCAACATCGCGCTGAACCTCACGAGCCCCGCCGCGCTGAAGTTCTACTTCCGCAGCGGAACCAATTTCATCACCGAGCCGGTGAGCTCGCTGATTCCCGTTGCCGTCGGCAGCTTCCAGCGCGCCATCGGCTGCGCCAGCGATTGGGACCCGACCTGCCTGCGCGGGTGGCTGGAAGACCCCGATCGCGATGGCGTCTATCGCGCCACTGCGGCGCTGCCGGCCGGCAGCTTCGAGGCCAAGGTGGCGATGAACGAGTCCTGGGACCTGAACTACGGCGCCGGCGGCGTGCAGAACGGCCCCAATATTCCGTTCGAGGTTGGCGAGGCGTGCTCGCTGCAGGAGTTCCGCTTCGATGGACTCAGCAACCAGCTCAGCATCACGCCCGCGGCACCTGCGCCGCAACCCGACAGCGTGACCATCGCCGGCAGCCTGCAGCAGGCGCTGGGCTGCAGCGACAACTGGTCGCCGGCCTGCACCGCGTCGCGCCTCACCTACTCGGCGACCGGCGATGTCTGGCGCGGCGAATTCCTGCTGCCGGCCGGCAGCTACGAGTACAAGGCCGCGCTCAACGGCAGCTGGGACGAGAACTATGGCGCCGGTGCCGCCGCAGGCGGCGCCAACATCGCGCTGAGCGCCGATGGGCAACCCGTTCGCTTCTACTTCTCCAACCGAACGAAGTGGGTGACCGACAGCCGCAACACGCCGATTGCCGTGGCCGTCGGCAACTTCCAGAGCGAACTCGGCTGCGCGGGCGACTGGCAGCCCGAGTGTCTCGCCGCCTGGCTGCAGGATCCCGACGACGGCGGCTTCGCCACCTTCGAGGCGCGCCTGCCGGCCGGCAGCTACGAGGCGAAGGTCGCGGTCAACGAAAGCTGGGCCGAGAACTACGGCGCCGGCGGTGCGGCGGGCGGCGCCAATATCGCCTTCGAGGTGCGAGAAGGCTGCGGGCTCACCTATTTCAGCTTCGACCGCGCCAGCAAGGTGCTGAGCATCTCCAGCAGTGCAGTGGCGCCGCGCGGCAACCTGGCGGAGTCGCGCGCGCACTTCATCAATGCGCGCACCCTGGCCTGGAACGCCGGCAGCGACGACGCGCGCTTCGCCCTGCACCACAGCGCCGACGCCTCTCTGCGCCTCACCGGCGAGGGCATCGAGGGCGGCGAAGCCCTCGCGCTCGAAGTCATTCCCGGCGGCCTCGATGCAGAACAGCGCGCCCGCTGGCCGCATCTCGCCGGCTACCGCGCTTTGCGCCTGCCCGAGCTTCCGCGCGCCGCACTCGCGCAGATCCTGCGCGGCCAGATTGCGCTGGCCGCACGCAGCGCCGATGACGCGCCGCTGGACGCCACCGGCGTGCAGATCCCCGGCGTGCTCGATGCGCTCTATACCACAGATCGCCCGCTGGGCCCTGTGCTGACCGGCAGCGGCGTCAGCCTGCATCTGTGGGCGCCGACCGCGCGCCGCGTCGAGCTGCTGCGCTTTGCCGGCAGTGACCCCAACGCCACGCCCACCCGGCACGCGATGAGCTTCGACGCCGCCAGCGGCATCTGGAGCGTCAGCGGCCCGCGCAGCTGGAACCGCCAGTTCTATCTGTTCGAGGTCGAGGTCTATGCGCCGAGCACCCGGCGCATCGAGGTGAACCGCGTCACCGACCCCTACAGCCTGAGCCTTGCGGCCGACAGCACGCTCTCGCAGATCGTCGATCTCGACGAAGCAGCGCTGATGCCGCCGCTGTTCAAGCTGACGCCCAAGCCCGAGCTGCGCGCGCATGAGGACAGCGTCCTCTACGAACTGCACGTGCGGGACTTCAGCTGGACCGACAGCAGCGTGCCTGCCAACGAACGAGGCACCTTCGCCGCCTTCGCGCGCCAGCACTCGCAGGGCATGCGCCACCTGCGCGCCCTCGCCCAGGCCGGCTTCAGCCATGTGCATCTCCTGCCGGCCTTCGACCAGGCCAACATTCCGGAGCGCCGTCAGGAGCAGCAGTCCGTGCCCTTCGCCCAGCTCGAAGCCCTGCCGCCCGATTCCGAGCAGCAGCAGGCGCTGACCGGGGCGATCCGCGACGCCGACGGCTTCAACTGGGGCTACGACCCCTGGCACTACACCGTGCCGGAGGGCAGCTACGCGACCGATCCCGACGGCCCGGCGCGCATCCGCGAGTTCCGGCAGATGGTGCAGGCCCTGAACCTGTCCGGCCTGCGGGTGGTGATGGACGTGGTCTACAACCACACCAATGCCGCCGGCCAGAACGCGAAGTCGGTGCTGGACCGCGTGGTGCCCGGCTACTACCACCGCCTGAACAACGCCGGCTACGTCGAGCAGAGCAGCTGCTGCCCCAACACCGCCAGCGAGCACGCGATGATGGAGCGGCTGCTGATCGACTCGGTTCTGACCTGGGCGCGCGCCTACCGCGTCGACGGCTTCCGCTTCGATCTGATGGCCCACCACAGCCGCGACAACCTGCTGAAGCTGCGCGCTGCGCTGGATCAGCTGACGCTGGCGCGCGACGGCGTCGACGGCCGCAGCATCATCCTCTACGGCGAGGGCTGGAACTTCGGCGAGGTCGCGAACAACGCGCGCTTCATCCAGGCCTCGCAGGCCAATCTCGCCGGCACCGGCATCGGCACCTTCAGCGACCGCTCGCGCGATGCGATCCGCGGTGGCAATCCCTTCGGCGACATCCGCGAGCAGGGCCTGATCTCCGGTCTGGCGCTGGCGCCCAACGGTTTCCAGGGCGGCGGTGCTGCCGAGTTCGCCCAGCTGCTGCATCTGAGCGACTTGGCGCGGATTGGTCTCGCCGGCGATCTGGCCGACTTCGAGTTCACCAATGCCCAGGGCCAGCGCGTGCGCGCCGACCAGGTCGACTACTTCGGCCAGCGCGCGGGCTATACCGGCGACCCGGCCGAGCACATCAAGTACATCGAAGCGCACGACAACGAAACCCTGTTCGACGTGCTGCAGCTGAAGCTCGCCGCAGACACGCCCTTGGCCGAGCGCGTGCGCGTGCAGAACCTCGGGCACAGCCTGATGCTGCTGGGCCAGGGCATTCCCTTCTTCCACGCCGGGCAGGAACTCCTGCGTTCGAAGTCGGGCGACCGCGACAGCTACAACAGCGGCGACTGGTTCAATGCGATCGACTGGACGCGCAGCCGCCACGGCTGGGGCCGCGGCCTGCCACCGGCGGAGAAGAACGCGGGCGTGTGGCCGCTGCTGCGCCCCCTGCTGGCCGATGTCGCCCGCCGTCCGCAGCGCGCCCAGCTCGACGCCTCGCTGCAGCACGTCACCGAGATGAGCCAGGTGCGGATGAGTTCGCGCCTGTTCCGCCTGCGCACCGGCCAGCAGGTCAAGCAGCATCTGCGCTTCCACAACACCGGGCCGCAGCAGCTGCCGGGGCTGATCGCCTTCGAATTGGCCGACGAGGCGGGTGCGGTTGAGCGTCGCTGGAAGCGCATCGTCGGGCTGGTCAATGTGCGGCCTGACACCGCGACGCTGCAGCTGGCCGAGCACGCTTCGCGCACGCTGCAGCTGCATCCACAGCTGCGGCGCTCGGCCGATGCCCGCACCCGCGCCAGCACCGCCGCCGCGGGGCGCTTCGAGGTCGGCGCGCGCACCAGCGCGGTGTTTGTCGAGACACGCTCGGCCGTCGAACAGCTCGCCCTGCTGCGCAGTGATGTAACCGCCGCGCGCGACAGCAGCGCGATTCGTGCGCCGCGCGCGCAGGCGCTGCTGGGTCTGCTCGACAGCACCGAGCGGCATCTGCAGGGCGACCGCGAGATCCCGGCCCGGGCGAACCTGCTGGCCTTCAGCGGCATCGTGGTGGCGGCCAGCCTGGTCGGCGACATCGAGGCCGCCACCGCGCGTGCCCTGGTCGAGCATGTGGCAGTGCTGGTCGAATCGATCTGAGCTGCACGGTCGGTGGACCGGGGCGGGTTCGCGCTCCGAGCGGCGCAGTCGCTGGACCGGGGCGGGTTCGAGCTCATGGTGGGCCAGGGCCCACCCTATGGATCTCAGCGTGCGCGAGCCCGCAATGGTCATAGGGTGGGGCCCTGGCCCACCATGGGCTCGACGCTCGCCGCCAGTGCTCTCCTGCCGTGGGCGATCGCCATCTGCGCAGGCTTGCGCTCTCGGCGATCCACCACGTGCACAGGCACGGCGACGAGGCGCTCAGCCCTCGTTCCAGTACCTGCGCAGGGTCGACTCGATCAGGGCGGCATCGACCTGCTCGCCCTGGGCCACGCGCTCGGCCAGGGCGAAGCTCGGCGCGAAGCGCGGTGCGCCGTCGAGCGTGCCCTTGAGATGCAGGCCCTGCGGCCGCCACAGCACGCTGTCGAACAGCGCACGCACCTGCGCCCAGTAGCCTTCCGTCTTGCGCCAGTACTCGCGGCCGGCGCTGAAGTCGTGGTCGTCGATGCGGCGATAGGTGTTGAGGCCCTGCTCACGCACCAGCGGGCGGATGCCACCGTCGCTGTCGATGATCAGCTTGGTGTTGATCTGCTCGTGCGCCCAACCGTCGGCACTCAGCACATGGCGATTGATCGCACCCATCAGCTGGTAGTCCTCGCGCGTGGTGTACTCGCGGCGCGGCAGCGGCCGCCAGCCATAGTCGGACTCCCACACCGTCTCGCCATCGCTGTATCGCCAGCGGCCGAGACCTCCATAGCGCGGCGCGTCGTCGACCTCGTACACGGTCTGCGACCAGGCGCCACGCGCGCGCTCCGCGTCGATGGTCTCGGGCACCCAGCGCTGGTCGCCGCGGTAGCGCAGCACCTGGGCCGGCTGGTACTGCCAGTCCTGCCGCCAGTGCTTGATCACCTGCGGCTCCTCGGCATCGCCCAGCACCAGGATGTGCTGCAGCGAAATGAACCCACCCCGATCCTCGATCACTTCGACCAGCTCGAAGGCCCCCGAGCGCTTGGACTCCAGCGGCGTGTAGCCGGGTTCGAAGGCGATCGTCTCCTCGAAAGTGAAATTGACCCGGAACTCGCCGGCCATGGCGAGAATGGCGCGGCGATCGCGCTCGAAGTCGGCGTCGAGGACAGGCTCGGACTCGGAGGCGGAGGCGGAGGCGGAGGCGGCGCCAGCAACCTGCGGCATCGAACTCGACGCACGCCTGTCGATTCCCGCGCAGCCGCTGAGAGTCAGTAGCGCCAAGGTGAACAGCAGAGCTGTCGGCGCGCCTTGAAAAGAGAAACGGTCAAGCTTCATCGATGACTCCTGGTTGAGGTGCACGGCGAGCGCGCCGTGGAAGGCAGGAGGGACGCACGTCCGGCCCCACGTCGCCGATGACAAGGCAGGTGCAGACGCAGTCCCCGCAGAAAAGCGAAGCGATCGGAGGGCTTGGAACCTGCGCGCAGCGCAAGGCCGTGATGTCCTCAGCGCTGGCGGGGTCCACAGTGGCAGCGCGCACGCCAGGCCTCGGCGCTGCGTTCACCGCAGGGCGATGTCGCCGCCCAGGGCTCGAAGCGCAGGCGGCCGTTCCAGTGCACGAATCGACCCACGCGCGCGCGCCACAGCAGTCGCGCCATCCACGAGGGCTTGCACAGCGATCCCGTCGCTCCGGTGCGGGCGGGCAGGCTCCGGGTGAGCTGTTCCCAGGCAAGGAAATCGCTGTCCGGAAGCAGGCACAGCTGCAGGGCGGGCTGCCCGTCGAGGTCGTACAGGCGCAGAGCTTCGCGTGGGCCCTCGGAGTCGATCTCGCTGATGGCCAGGGCGCGACTCCAGGCCAGCAAGGGCAGCGCATCTTCGCGCAGTTGTTCGTAGTCCTCGCGGCGGTGCAGGCACACCAGCGGTCCCAAGGCGACCAGCTGGGCTTCCCACTCCGCCAGCCGCAAGGCCGCGTTGTTGAGCACACCCTCGTCGAAAGCCCCGGACTCGCCGTTGGCGCTGACATCGAACATGGTCGATCTCCTCGTGCCCTCCAAGGGCGTGATGCACGTTCGCTAGAAACTCAACTCGATCTGCGCACTCAGGTAGCGCCCCGGTGCGGTGTAGCGATCCAGCACGGCGCTGCTGGCGGCGACCTGCGGCACCGCGGCCCAGTCCCAGTACGTGCGGTCGGCCAGGTTGAAGACGCCGACATTCAGCCGCGCATGCCGGGCGAACTCCAACTCGTAGAGCAGATCGAAGACGCCGTAGCCCGGCGCTGCGAAGGCCGGCACGTCGCCGCCTGTGCCGGCGACCGTGCCGGGCTCGCGTTTGCGATCGGCGCCGCGCAGTGCCAGCTCAACCGAGCTGCGCGATCCGCTCCAGCGCAGGCCGAGCACGGCGTTCAGCGGATCCACCGAGGCCAGCGGTCGATTGGCAGTGGTGTCGCGCCCCTTGGACTGCGCCGCCGAGAAACGCAGCTCCACGTTCTCCAGCGCGGGCCAGACGCTGCCCAGCGCCCAGCCGCCCTTCAGTTCGACGCCGTGGATGCGCGCGCGAGAGACGTTCTGCGACTGGAACACCAGCAGACCGGTGGCGGGATCGACGCCAACGCTGCGCAGCGACTCGATGAAGTCGCGGTAGCGGTTGGCATAGCCCGACAGAGTCCACCAGAAATCCGCGTCGTGCCGGCGCAGGCCAAGCTCGATGCCGTCCGAGGTTTCCGGCTTCAGGTCCGGATTCGGGATCGCCGTGTAGCCGAACTGCAAGTTGGTGAAGCCAAGGTTGACGTCGCTGTAGGGCGGCGAGCGGAAGCCCCTCGCATAGCCCGCAAACGCGCTGTAGCGCTCGCCCAGGCGACGCACCACGCCGAATTTCGGCGACACCGAGGTCTCGCGCACGTCCGACAGGGCCACGCCCGGGTTGTCGCCAGCGAAGATCGCGTCCTGCTCGGGGTCGAGCGCGTAGTGATCGACGCGCAGGCCGGGGATCAGGCGCCACACACCGTCCGCCGTCTCGATCTCGTCCTGCAGATACAGGCCTGCGGCGGTGGTGCGACTGACCGGAAAGTCGCGCACCGGAAACACATCGGGTGAGATCGTCGAGCTGACCGCACCGGTGCTCAGGTTGATGCTGCGACCATCGCGCTTCTGGCGGATGTCGCTCACGCTCAGGTCCAGGCCCCAGGAGAAGCGATGCTGCCAGCCGCCGAGTGCGAAGGCCTTGTGCGCTGTGAAATCGGCGCCATGCACGCGCTGATCGAAGTTGAACTCGCGCTCGCGGCGGGTCGGATTGATCGGGCCCGTCGCAGCGAGGCTGACGCGCTCCTCGAAGGTGCGCTGGGTGGTCTCGCTGTCCTGGCGATAGATCTGCCAGCGCAGGCTGTCGGCGACGGCGCTGTCCAAGCCATTCCACACATGGCGCAGGCTCAGCCGCGCGCGGGTCTGGCGGTCGTCGCCCTGCAGGTCGAGCACGCGCACCGGCAGCCCGAAACCCGATGTGGTGGTACGCGCGGTGCGCACGTCGGTGAGGGCACGCGCCTCGTTTCCTTCCGCTGTAAGCGTCCAGCGCTGCTCAGCGTTCGGCGCGAAACCGAGCTTGGCGAGCAGGCTGCTCTGTGCGCTGTCCTGCGGGTTGGAGCGGGTGCGTGCGGCGCCATCAGTGCGGTCCTCGCCCTGGTTGCGCGGCTCGCGGCCCTCGCGACGGTGCAGCACCGCGAGCCCCGACCAGCGCTCACCGACAAAGGCCGCCGAGGCGCCGCCAAATGCCCCGAAGTCCTCGCCCGAGGTGCCCATGCGAAGCGCAATACCGCGGTCTTCACCCTCGCGCACCAGGTCTTCGGCGTCGACGGTCTGCAGGGCGACGACGCCGCCCAGAGCATCCGAGCCGTACAGCGAGGAGCCCGGCCCGCGCACGATCTCGATGGCCTTCAGCGTGGCCGGATCGACGCTGATACGCCCGGCGCTGGAGAAGCTGCCGATCGCGAAGGCATCGGAGACCGCGATGCCATCGGTCTCGATCAGCACGCGGTTGCCTTCGAGGCCGCGGATGCGGAAATCGCCAAGACCGAAGCGACCAAAGCTGGAGCGCACCGAAACGCCGGGCTCGTAGCGCACGGCATCGCGCAGGTTCATCGCCAGCTCGCGCTGCAGCTGGGCACGATCGATGGCGCTGATCACGCCGGGCAGGCTGGCGACAGCGGCTTCGGTGAGCGTGGCGGAAACGACAATGCGGTCGAGTCGATCGAAGGAGGCATCGTCCGCTTCGACAGGCGCGGCGGTCGCCGCCTGCGTGGCGCTGGATGGCGCCAGAAACACAAGGGCGAGCGCAGCGGCAAGCGCGGTCGGGCGCGGTGCGGTGGGACGCAGGGTGGGCATCGGGGCTCCGAGAGAACATCAGGTGTCGGAGCGGGCTCACGCCTGGGGCGCTGGCTGGCGGCTTGGGTTGTGTTTGGCGGCTGAAGTACCGGCGGACGCAGGTCAGATCCGCAGTGATCCGAGGAGCAGTACCCGTTCGGCGCAGCCCGCGCCGTGTCGCTTCTTGCTGACCTCGACTTTGGCCTCAGTCACTGCCGATCATTTGGTCAGGATCAGCTTGTCGTTCTGGGTGAGGCGCAGACGGTACTCGTGCTCGCCGTGCAGGATCACCAGCTCGCGACCGCCGCGCAGCAGCGCGTGGCTGTCCACCGTTTCGCGAACGGTGGTACGCGGCTGGCTGCGAATCAGCGCGGGTGAGGAGGAATGATTCAGCTCGTGGCTGAAGGCGATATCGGAATCGGCAGGGTTCAAGGTCATGTCAGCTCTCCCGGTGCGTCGTGAAGGACGCCATGGCCACGGATGATAATGATTCGCGTTTGCGAGTCAAGCGCCCTGGCGAGTGCGGTGCCGAAGCAAACCACCGCGGGTGGACAAACGCATCCGAGCGCCAGGCTCGCAGCGCTCTGATCCCCACAAGAAAGGCGACGCTCGCCCCGAAGTCGGTTACCGTCGCCCCCGCGAAGGCGGGGGCCCAGAGTAGCGGCCTCGGTCGCGAGAACCCTGGATCACCGCCTCCGCCTTCGCGAAGACAGGCTCTTCGCAGGCATGACCAGTCCACGCCACTTCGAGAACACCGGGCCCGCAGAGCGGCGCTGAGAAGCTCGCAAGCCCCACCGCGAGCCCGCGTGCCCCGCGGTCCGCTCGCCTCGCCGCTTCCCGCGGCGCGCGCATGCCGCTACCATCGCGCACACTTTCCATCGCGATAGAGCGATACATGCCTGCCCTGCCCTCGCTGTCCTTCGAATTCTTTCCGCCCAAGACCGACGAGCAGCGCAGCCAGCTCGACCGCACTGCCGAAAAGCTCAAGGAGTACGCACCTCGCTTCGTTTCGGTGACCTTCGGCGCCGGCGGATCGACCCTGTCCTACACCGCCGACACCGTGCGCGGCCTGCACGACCAGCACGGGCTGGACGCCGCGCCACACTTGTCCTGCATGGGCGGCACCCGCGAAGAGATCCGCGAGCTGCTGCAGCGCTACCGCGAAATCGGCTGCCGCCGCATCGTCGCCCTGCGCGGCGACCTGCCCTCGGGCATGGCCCGGCCGGGCGACTTCCGCTATGCAAGCGAACTTGTGGAGTTCATTCGCACAGAGACCGGCGAGCACTTCCACATCGAGGTCGCCGCCTACCCGGAAGTGCATCCGCAGGCCGACGACGCGCTGGCCGATCTCAAGCACTTCTGCACCAAGGTGCGCGCGGGCGCGAATTCAGCGATCACGCAGTACTTCTACAACGCCGACGCCTACTTCGCTTTCGTCGACGCAGTGCGCCGCGAGGGCATCGACATCCCGATCGTGCCCGGCATCATGCCGATCTCGAACTACAGCCAGCTGCGCCGCTTCTCCGAAATGTGCGGCGCCGAGATCCCGCGCTGGATGGCCAAACGCATGCAAGCCTATGGCGACGATGCCGCCGCGGTGCGCGAATTCGGTGCCGATGCGGTGGCCCAGCTGTGCCGGCGCCTGATCGAGGGCGGCGCGCCCGAGCTGCACTTCTACTCGCTGAACCTGGCCAAGCCGACGCTGGCGGTGCTGGAACGGCTGGGCTGAGGGCGTCTCATCACCCCGAACAGGCCGGTAGATGCGCTGAGTTTGTCTGCTCAGCGCGTGGGGCGGTCTGGGGCTTCGCTGCAGGCGTGGCGTCCATCGTCCTTGTTGGCAGATGCGCTTCGCTTATCTGCCCTACGCGCACAACGGTCCGACGCTTTGTTCAAGTACTGGCGTCAAACGTACTTGTAGGGTGGATAAGCGCAGCGCATCCACCAACGAGTCTCCAAGAGGCGCGGCATCAAGCGAAGCCGAACCTGTCGTCGCCGCCGCAATACGCGCCTTCCCGTTCGACCCGGCCGGTAGGCACGACGCAGGGCCTTCGCCAAACGAGATCCGGGCAGCGCCCGGCGAGCACGCCAGCGCCAGCTGCCGCGCATCAGGCCAAGAGCCCCGCACAGGCGACGTGCAGGCTGCGGCGGAGCTGCTCGGCGTCGATCCCCGGGTCGCGCACCCAGTTCAGCACCATGCCGTCGAGCAGGCAGCGCAGCACCAGGGTGCGCTGCTGAAGCTCACGGTTCGAAAAGCGCAGACCGCTCGCCTCGGCGCTGCGCGCCAGCAGCCCGTTCAGATCCGCCCAGATCGAACGCTCGTGCTCGGCCAGCACCGAGGCCACGTCGGCGTCGCGGGTCGCCTCGGCGGCGATTTCCAGAAACAGGGTGGGGTCGAAGTCGCCTTCGGAACCGCCGCTGCGCGTACGCCAGTTCTGCAGCTTCGCGATCACCACGTCCACCAGAGCCTCGCAGCTGGTGATGCCGGCCAGGGTCTCGCCGCGCCGGATGCGCTGCTCGTCGACGATCGCATGCACGATCGCCGCCTTGTTGGTGAAGTAGCGGTAGATCAGGCCCTGGCTGATCCCGGCGGCCTGGGCGATGTTGGCGATGCTGGCGCCGTGGAAGCCGCGCTCGGCGAAGCAGGCACGTGCAGCATCGAGGATGCGCGCGCGCTGGGCCTGCGCGCGCGCTGCGGACTTGCCGCTGTTGCGCTCTTCGACGGCGCTCATGGCTGCACCTGCGTGCGCTGCAGCAGCCGGCGGATCACCACGAAGAACAGCGGGATGAAGAAGATGCCAAGGAAGGTGCCGGCGAGCATGCCGCCGACCACGCCGGTGCCGATCGCGCGCTGCGCGCCCGAGCCCGCGCCGGTGGCGAGCGCCAGCGGCAGCACGCCGAAACCGAAGGCGATCGAGGTCATCAGGATCGGCCGCAGGCGGTCGCGGATCGCCGCCAGCGTACCCTCGACCAGCGCCATGCCGGCCTCCACGTTGGCCTTGGCGAACTCGATGATCAGCACCGCGTTCTTGCTGGCGAGCCCGACCGTGGTGAGCATGCCGACCTGGAAGTAGACGTCGCGCTCCAGCCCGCGCGTCCAGGTGAACAGCACGGTGCCGAGGATGCCCAGCGGCACCACCAGCAGCACCGAGGTCGGGATCGACCAGCTCTCGTACAGCGCGGCCAGACAGAGGAACACGATCAGCACCGACAGCGCGTAGAGCATCGGCGTCTGCGCGCTGGCCGCACGCTCCTGGTAGGACTGGCCGCTCCACTCGATGCCGAAGCCCTGCGGCAGCTCGCCGACGATGCGCTCGATCTCGGCCATGGCGTCGCCGGAACTCACGCCCGGCGCCGGCGTGCCGGTGATGTTCATGGCCGAGACGCCATTGAAGCGCTCCAGCCGCGGCGAGCCGTATTCCCAGCGGGTGCTGGCGAAGGCGGAGAACGGCACCATCTCACCGGTGGCATTGCGCGTGTACCACTGCGCGAAGTCCTCCGGCACCATCCGGAACGGCGCATCCGCCTGCACATACACGCGCTTGACCCGGCCGCGGTCGATGAAGTCGTCGACGTACTGGCCGCCCCAGGCCACGCTCAGGGTGTTGTTGATGCTGGCCACCGGCACGCCCAGCGCGGCGGCCTTCTCTGTATCGATCTGCAGACGGAACTGCGGCGTGTCTTCCTGACCATTCGGACGCACGCCACTCAGCAGCGGGCTCTGCGCGGCCGCGCCGAGTAGCTGGTTGCGCGCCGCCAGCAGGGCCTCGTGGCCGGCGCCGGCGTTGTCCTTCAGGTAGAGATTGAAGCCACCGGTGGTGCCGAGCTCGGTCACCGGCGGCGGTGCCAGCGCGAACACCATGGCGTCCTTGATCTGGCTGAAAGCGCCCATGGCGCGGCCGACCAGGGCGCCAACGCTGGCCTCGTCGCTGCTGCGCTCATCCCAGTCCTTCAGCTTGACGAAGACCATGCCGTTGTTCTGGCCGCTGCCGGCGAAGCTGAAGCCCTGCACCGAAAAGGTCGAGACCACGTGCTCGGATTCGTTTTCCAGATAGTGCCGCTCGACCTGCTCCATGACCTTCTGGGTGCGCTGCTGGGTGGCGCCGACCGGGGTCTGCACGATGGTGAACATCACGCCCTGGTCCTCATCGGGAAGGAACGAGGACGGCACCCGCAGGAACACGAACACCATCACCCCGGCCAGCAGGCCGTACAGCAGCAGGAAGCGGCCGCTGCGCCGGAGCATGCGCTCGACCATGCCCTGGTAGCGGCGGTTGCCCGCATCGAACGTGCGGTTGAACCAGCCGAAGAAACCGCGCTCGCCGTGGTGCTCGCCCTTTTTCAGCGGCTTGAGCATGGTCGCGCACAGCGCCGGCGTCAGGATGATCGCCACCAGCACCGACAGGCCCATCGCCGACACGATGGTCGCCGTGAACTGACGGTAGATCACGCCGGTCGAGCCGGTCAGGAAGGCCATGGGCACGAACACCGCCGCCAGCACCAGGCCGATGCCGACGAGGGCGCCGGTGATCTGGTCCATCGACTTGCGCGTGGCCTCCAGCGGCGACAGCCCCTCCTCGCTCATCACCCGCTCGACGTTCTCGACCACGACGATGGCGTCGTCGACCAGCAGGCCGATCGCCAGCACCATCGCGAACATGGTCAGCATGTTGATCGAGAAGCCGAGCGCCAGCAGGATCGCCAGCGTGCCCAGCAGCACCACCGGCACCGCGATGGTCGGAATCAGCGTCGCGCGGAAGTTCTGCAGGAACAGGTAGATCACCAGGAACACCAGCACCACCGCTTCGATCAGGGTCTTGACGACCTCGTTGATCGAGACGCGCACGAAGGGCGTGGTGTCGAAGGGGATCTTGACCGCAAGCCCGGTGGGAAAGCCCGGCTGCATGCGCTCCATCAGGGCGGCAATGCGGTCGGCGGTGGCCAGCGCGTTGGCATTGGTCGCCAGCGAGACCGCCACGCCTGCAGCAGGCTGGCCGTTGTAGCGGCTGATCACCGAATAGTTGTCGGAGCCGATCTCGACGCGGGCGACATCGCCCAGCCGCAGCACCGAGCCGTCGCCGCCGCTGCGCAGCACGATGTCGCGGAACTGCTCGGGCGTCTGCAGGCGGTCCTGCGCGGTGATTGTTGCGTTGAGCTGCTGGTCGTCGACGGCCGGCGTACCACCCAGCTGGCCCACCGCCACCTGCGCGTTCTGCGCGCGGATGGCTTCGATCACATCCGCCGGCACCAGCCGGTAGGTGTTGAGCTTGCCGGGGTCGAGCCAGATCCGCATCGCGTACTTGCCGCCGAACACCTGCACGCTGCCGACGCCCGCCACGCGGCTCAGCGGATCGACGATCGTCGCGGCCACGTAGTCCGAGATGTCGCCGCGGTCCATGCTGCCGTCCTCGGAGACGAAGGCCAGCACCTGCAGGAAGCCCGAGCTCGCCTTGGTCACGCTGATGCCCTGCTGCTGCACGATCTGTGGCAGCAGCGCGGTGGCCAGCTGCAGCTTGTTCTGCACCTGCACCTGGGCGATGTCGGGGTCGGTGCCGGTGGCGAAGGTGAGAGTGACGCTGACGCTGCCGTTCGAGTCGCTGGTGGCCGACATGTAGTCGAGGCCATCGAGGCCGGTCATGGCCTGCTCGATGATCTGGGTCACCGAATTCTCGACCGCCTGCGCGGAGGCACCGGGGTAGCTGGCGCTGATGGTGACCGAGGGCGGCGCGATGGTCGGGTAGCGGGAGATCGGCAGCTGGGTCAGCGCGAGCAGGCCGGCCAGCATGATGATGATGGCGATGACCCAGGCGAAGATCGGCCGGTCGATGAAGAAGCGAGCCATGGTCGGTCTCCGCTTATTCGACAGTGCCAGCGGCAGGCGCCGCCAGCTGCGGATCGGACGTCGCCGCTTCCACCACCCGCACCTGCATGCCGGGACGCACCTTCTGCAGGCCCTCGACGATCACCCGATCGCCCGCCTGCAGGCCTTGGTCCACCAGCCACTGGTCGCCCAGGGTCCGGCTGGCGCCAAGCACGCGCGCTTCGACCACACCCTCGTCGTTCACCACCATCGCCAACGCCTGGCCCTTCGGGTCGCGGGTGATCGCCTGCTGCGGCGCCAGGATGCCCTGCGGGCGCTGGCCCATGTCGACCTGCGCGCGCACGTACATGCCGGGCAGCAGCAGGCCGTCCGGATTCGGCACCAGCACGCGCAGCGCGTAGCTGCCCGTGCCCGGGTCGACGGTGACATCGGCGAACTGCAGGCGGCCCTGCTGTGCGTAGCGGCTGCCGTCCTCCAGCAGCAGGGTCACCGGCACGCCCTCGGACTGCTCCAGCGTTCCGGCCGCCACCTCGCGGCGCAGTTCGAGCAGCTCGGCGCTGGACTGCGCCAGATCCACGTACATCGGATCGAGCTGCTGGATCGTCGCCAGCGGCTCGGTCTGGTTGGCGGTCACCAGCGCGCCCTGGGTGACGCTGGACTTGCCGATCCGGCCGCTGATCGGCGCCACGAGGCGCGCATAGGCCAGCGTCACCTCGGCCGCCGCGAGCTGGGCGCGGGCCGCAGCCACATCGGCCTGCGCCTGCTGGAAAGCCGCAGCGGCGAGCTCGTCGTCCTGCGCGCTGAGCAAGCGCCTCTCGGCCAGTTCGGTGGCGCGACGCGACTGCAGGCGGGTCGAATTGAGCGTCGCTTCCGCGCGCGCCAACCCGGCCCGGGCGCGGTCGCGATCCGCCCGATAGCTGGCGTCATCGATCTGGTACAGCAACTCGCCGGCTTCGACGCGCGCGCCTTCCGTGAATGCACGCTGCTTGATGATGCCGCTCACCTGCGGGCGCACCTCGGCGACGACGAAAGGCACCGTGCGGCCCGCGAGCTCGCGGGTCAGGCTGACTGGCTGGGTGCCCAACGTGACCACACTGACTTCCGGCGGCGGTGGCGCGGCGGGCGGCTCTGGCGCGGTGCAGGCCGACAGCGAAAGGACAGCGCACAGGGTCAGGGCGCGCGTGAGGTGAGGGGCGGGACTGCGCATGGGGGCCTCTGGGAGAGCGCGGCGACGGCCGCACCGAAAAATGAGTGAGCGTTCATTCTCTTCTCATGGCCAGCGCTGTCAAGTCGATACCGGCACCGTCGAAGGCCATTGCATGGCCCCGGCAGGGTCGCGGTTCAGGCAGCGGCGCATTCACGGCCGGGCGCTGCGAGCTGCGCCCGCTCGACTGCCGACGACACGCAAGCGGGCGCGTCCTGAGCCTGCCGCGGGTCACGGCAGGATCGCGCCCACCCGGGTCGACCCTCCGGCCGTTTGCGCGGACAATCCCCGGCCGCGCGGCCCCGGCGCGCCCCTCACTCGACGGAAGCCAATGCGAACCTTTGTCCTGCGCGCACGCGCCGCACCGACCGACAGCGCCGGCCTGCTCGCGGCGGTCGGCCAGGACGCGCACACCGAGATCCTCGCCCATACGCTGATGAACGCGATCTTCGTGGCGCAGTCGCACCGCCCCGATGTCGTCGTCTACCTGGTGCTGGAAAGCACGCGCGACTACTCGCGCTCGATCCGCTTCGAGTCGAACGCGCTGCAGGATCTCGGCGGCTTCGACGAGCGGCGCCTGCTGGCCCGGGTCGCCCGCGCGCTGGATGCATCGGTCGGCATGGGCAAGGACGAGACCCGCGCGGTCGAGCCGGGCGTGAGCGTGTCCACGACCAGCTTCGAGCGCCTCGTGCAGGGCCTTGCGCAGGACCACACGCTCTATGTGATGGACCGCAAGGGCAGCCCGATCAGTGACCAGCCCATCGCGCCCCGACCCTGCTTCCTGCTGACCGACCATATCCCGATGCCGAAGAACACCCTGCACGGCCTTGATCGACTGGGGGCACGCAAGATCTCGCTGGGCTCGAAGATGCTGTTCGCCTCGCAGTGCGTCGTGCTCATCCACCACGCGCTGGATCAGGCCTGAAACGCGGCGCAGTCGGCGCTGCGATACCCCATCGTTACCGCGCCATGGACGCGCGGTGGAGACCCAAGAGCAGCCGCTGAGGCAGGCTTGCCATCGCGGCCTGTGGCGCCACTCCGTCGCCCTGCGCCGCCCCGGATGTCGGCGCTGTCGCCGAGATTCCGTCTGTGCTGTTGATTGCCCGACCGATGGATTCCTTGACCGGAGCATCGGCGCGCGCGTTGTCACTCTGAGTCCTTATCCATACGAGATCCCTGCCATGCTTGTTTCGCTTGCCCTGGGCATTGCCTCCGTTCTTCCTTCCCTCGAAGCCGACGCTGGAACGCGTCGCCTCACCCCCGTCGACACCCACATCATTGCGGTGGCCACGCCGACCCGGATCCTCACGGGCTATCACTGCGAGGCCGTCGAGTACGGCCTGACCCCGCAGGCCGGCAGAACCGTGGCGAACTGCCTGAAGCTTGCGTCGAACGCCAGCCAGGGCAGCGTTACCCCGGGCGGTGGCCATGTCCTGCGCCTGAGCCACGCGCCGGACATGGTCTTCCTCGACTGCCATCTGGAACGCGCCGAGCGCTTCCTGCGTGCCGATGGTGGCTACAGCCACTACCTTGAATTCGGCTGTCCGGATCCAGCGTCGAGTGCACTCGACGCAGCCACTCCATAAGACAGGGCAAAGCCAGCACTGAGGCGCGCGATCCAAGGCAACGCTGAAGAATCCAGCGCTGCCGCGCGCGATGGAGGGTGCGATCGCGAACCGAGCGCGTAGGCGCGTCATCCAGAACAGGCGAGTCCGGACCTGCGCCGGACGCACGATCACTGAACAAGGACAGCAGGGACCTGATCCGTGTTGCGCTGAAGTCGCGCACCACTTGAGTAACGGCAACGCGGACATCTGCCGCACTGCCCTGGGCTGGTGATCCCGCGCCTGCAGGGTGGGCCCCGGTCAAGGCGCCAGACGCACGCGTTGCAGCGGCAGGCCTGCACCCCCGAGGCTGCGTCACCACAGATGGAGCTGCACAACTGACGATGCGGGTGCTTCAGCGAGGACAGGCTCCGCGCTGAGGGCACCGACACGACAGGCGCCAGACAGACGAATCGAAGCCTTCGCCTGAGCCACGCGGGCGCCTGCGGTACCCTGCCCCGCGGACTCCACCGGGACACAGCGCAGATGAGCGAACAGACGGGCACGAACCAAGGCGGCTTCATCGAGCGCTGGGCCAAGCGGATCCCCGACCCGATCCTGCTGTTCATGGCCTTCTTCGTGATCGCCTTCGTCGCCTCGGTGCTGCTCGGCGGCCACAGCTTCGAGAGCATGGGCGCCGGCGGCGAGCTGCAGACCTACAGCATCCGCAGCATGGCGGAGGCCGAGCAGGTGCGCTGGATCTTCGACAACGCCCTGCTGACCAACTGGCTGGGCTTCGGCGGCGGCGTGCTCGGCGTGATCCTGGTGGTGATCCTGGCGATCGGCATCGCCGAGCAGTCGGGCCTGCTGAGCGCGCTGATCAAGCGCATGGCCCTGCTGGTGCCGCAATCGCTGCTGCCGCTGTTGCTGGTGCTGCTGGGCATCCTGAGCTCGCTGGCCACCGATGCCGGCTACCTGATCCTGATCCCGCTGGCCGGCATGCTCTACGCCGGCATGGGCAAGAACCCGCTGATCGGCATGGCCGCGGCGTTCGCCGGTGTCTCCGCAGGTTTTTCGGCCAATCTGGTGCCGGGCACGCCGATCGACGTGATCATCGGCGTCAACGCGCAGGCCTTTGCCGAAGCGCAGGGCGTACCCTTCGCCAATGCCGCGGGCGAGCCGCTGCAGGCGGCGACCATGCACTACTGGTTCATCGCCACCTCAACCTTCGTGCTGGCCGCCACCGGCGCCCTGGTCACGCGCTGGTTCGTGCAGCCCAGGCTGGAGCGGCAGTCCTTCGTGGTGCCGGCGGACCTTGGCCTCGGCGAGTTCGCGCTGTCGCCTGAGGAGCGCCGCGGCCTCGTCGGCGCGGGCATTGGCCTGCTGGTGGCTGCGGCGCTCATCGCAGGCCTGATCCTGGGCCCACTGGCCGCGTTCGAAAACGCCGAGGGTCGTCGCATCGTGCCCTACATGAACAACGTGATCCTGCTGATCTCGCTGTTCTTCGCCTGCGTCGGCCTGGGCTTCGGCATCGGCGCCGGCACCTTCAAGCGCGCCCAGGACGCGGTCAATGCGATGGTGAAGCAGATGAACACCATCGGCTACATCCTGGTGCTGACGTTCTTCGCCTACAACTTCCTCGGTCTGCTCACCTACAGCGGGCTCGGCGCCTGGATCACCTACCTCGGCGGCCAGGCCCTGCTGGCGCTCAGCCTTGATGAGTCACCGGTGCTGCTGCTGATCGGTTTCGTGCTGGCCACCGCCACGATCAACCTGTTCATCGGCGGACTCACCTCGAAATGGATGCTGCTTGGGCCGATCTTCATTCCGATGCTGTACTTCGTCAGTCCAGAGATGACGCCGGACCTCGTCTCGGCCGCCTATCGCGTCGCCGACTCGGCCACCAATGTGGTCTCGCCGATGATGATGTACGCCGGCATCATCCTCGCCTTCATGCGCCGCTACCGGCCCGAGCTCAGCTTCGGCGAGATGCTGCTGATGATGGTCCCCTACTCGGCGGCTTTCCTGCTGGTCTGGACCACGCTGCTGGTGGGCTTCTACGTGTTCGGGATTCCGCTGGGGTTCTGAGCCTGGACGCTTCCCGCCTCTGCGCCATGCGCGCAGGAAGCAGCGCGATGCGCAGGAACGCAGGCGTCAATGGCGCGGGCCAGGCGGGCCACCAGCACCTGCTGCGTGTTGAGAGTGGTGACGCGCATGTGCAGCTCATGGTGGGCCAGGGCCCACCCTATGCGGGATCGACGGTCGGACTGCGGCCGCGAAAGCAGAGCGCCGGAGCACACATACGGTGGGCCCTGGCCCACCGCCTTCGAAACGCACCCGCACCCCACCCTTTCTGCGAGCGCACCCGCTGCGACGACAACGAACGCGGGCCTCGCGCCGCAGGATCGCTGCACCCGCCCCGCCGCCCTGGCGGCACGGCCTGTCGATCTTCGCCACTCGGCTTCGACAGAGACAGAGCCAACCGCCGGAAACGCCCATGCCGACCGCCTTGCCGCGCCTCTACGCCCACCCCTTCTCGTCCTACTGCCAGAAGGTGCTGATCGCGCTGTACGAGAACGCCACCGCCTTCGACTACCGTCATCTGGAAGATCCCCAAGCCAAGGCCGAGTTCGATGCGCTATGGCCGATTGGCCGCTTTCCGATCCTCGTTGACGGCGATCGCGTGGTGATGGAAGCGAGCTGCGTGATCGAGCATCTGCAGATCCATCATCCCGGACCGGTCAGGCTGATTCCCTCCGATCCGGCCGCTGCACTCGAGGTGCGCATGCTGGATCGTCTGTTCGACAACTACATCTCGACGCCGCAGCAGAAGGTGGTGTTCGATCGCCTCTGTGCGGAAGTCGACCGCGATCCACACGGCGTCCGACAGGCGCGACGCATGCTGGAAACCGCATACGCTTGGCTGGATACCCGATTGGCCGGGCGCACGTGGGCGGCGGGCGAGGACTTCAGCCTCGCCGACTGCGCGGCGGCCCCTTTTCTGTTCTACGCCGACTGGACCCACCCGATCGAGCCAGGCTTCGCCACCCTGCGCGCCTATCGCGAGCGCCTGCTGGCGCGACCTTCATTCAAGCGCGCGGTCGACGAGGCTCGACCGTACCGGAGTTACTTTCCGCTGGGCGCACCGGATCGTGATTGACGCCAGAGTCGACGCCACGACAGCCCCAGCCGCCCCGCCTACTCGCGCGACATCGCCACCAGCCGCGCGACCGTGCTCATGTTGCGCGCCGTGCCTGCCTGCGCGGCGGGCAGCTTGAAGCGCGACTGGGCCATGCCTGCGCCGTAGTGGATGTAGAGCTCGCGCACGCCGGCCACGACCTCCTCGCCATCGGGGGCGAACAGGCCCACGCGGTAGTCGGGCGTCGGCGGCGCATCCAGGAACACGGTGACTGTCCGATTCGGCGCGCAGTCTGGAAACGGGTTGGCGGCCAGCACCGCGGCCAGCTCGCTGGCGCTGCGCACCATCACCGCCACCGGCTTGCCGGCATAGCGCGCCAGCGCCTGCTCCAGCGTGGCCTTGACCTCCGCTGCGCTGCGCTCGCTCTCGAACACCAGGTTGCCGCTGGCGATGTAGGTGCGGACGCGGGCGAATCCTGCGGCCTGCGCCATCGCGACCAGATCGGCCATCGGCAGGCGGCCGGTGCCACCGACATTCACCGCCCGCAGCAGGCCGATGAACACCGTCACGCGCTGGCCCGAACCGCGCGCGCGACGGTCGCGCGCCGAGGCAGTCGCGCAAGATCGAGCCTCAACAATCCGGGTCGCAGTGCGCGCCTCACGGTGCGTCGGTCACCCGCGACGCGTTCCAGTTGAACAGGAAGTCGCGGTGCTCGGCCCAGGTCTGGCCCACGGCCTGGTCGCCGACCAGGCAGACCGCGCTGTGGTACGGCCCCGCCCCGTCGGTGGTGCGAAAGCTCGCGCACAGCCGACCGCGGTCCAGCTTCCAGCGGCCAGCCTCGATCTCGCTGTTGTAGAAGCTGCCCTCGACCGTGCCGTCTTCATTGAGGCTGAGCTGCATCGGCTGGGTATAGACCTGGCCGGGCTCGCTGGCGAGATCCACGCTCCAGTTGCCGCTCAGGTCATCATCGGCAGAGGCGGCCACGGCAGCGCACAGACACAGCAGCAAAACGCAGGAACGCAGCATGGGGCGGATCTCCTCGGGACAGTGGGCCAGCGGTCAGGGGGGAAGCGGTCTTGGGACTCAGGCAGTGCGTGATACTCAGGACTCGGACGACAGCGTGGCGCCGGCGGGCAACTCGCCGCCCATCGCGCGCAGGCTTCGCGCGCGCCACGCGCTCGGGGTGCAGCCGGTTGCCGCCTTGAAGGCGCGGTTGAAGGGCCCCAGGGAACCGAAGCCCGCGTCGAGGCTGATGTCGAGCACGCTGCGTCGCGGCTGTTCGCGCAGCAGGCGGCAGGCATGCTCGATGCGATAGCGATTGACCCACTGGCTGAAGTTCGGCGCGCCCAGCACCTGCCTGATGACGCGACTGACCCGATGCTCCCTGCTGCCGACGTGCTCGGCGAGTTCCGCCACCTTGAGTTCAGGCTGACGGTACAGGCGGTCCACCTCGAGCGCACGCACCAGGGCCGCCGCCAGCGCCTGGCCTTCGGGGCTGGCCGCCTCACAAGCCTCGGCGTCGACGGGCTGGGCGGCCGCATCTGCGGGCAGCGCGCGACGCCGCAGCTCCAGCGCCACATGCGTGAAGACCAGGATGGACAGCGCGCAGCCCAGCACCACCAGGCGATGCGGCCCGGCCCAGCCGAAGTCGACATCGGCGACCGCGCCGGACAGCGTCGCCAGCAGCACGCAGCCGCCGTACACGACGATGAAGCCTCGCCTGAGCAGACGTTCGCGAGCATCCGCTTGCAGATAGCCGCGCAGCGCCTCGACCAGGGCCAGCACCAGCACCGTCGAGCTGGCCAGCGTTAGCAGCGCGCCGAGCGCGCTGAGGCCGACACCGTCCATGCCAGCGGCCTTCAGCGCATGACAGGCGACGATCAGCAGGGCGATGCCGGCGGCCGCCGCGACTTCGGCCGGACCCACGCCCGCCTCGCCCCGGAACAGCGCGCGCGACACCAGCCAGTAGGCATTGCAGGTGGCGCAGCCGCCCACCGCCAAGGCCAGCAGCGCCCAGCCGGGGGCGGAGGGCCAGGCCGGTGCCAGCACGCTGAGCGCCAGCGAGCCACAGAACAGCGCGAACAGCAGCTCGGCTGCGCTCTTGCGCGGACGCCTCAGCAACACCAGCACCGAGGCCAGGGCCAGGGCGACCACCACGCCAGTCAGGGCCTGCTCGACGAGATCCATGTCCGCGCTCCGAATTCCGTTGGCCAAAGCCTGGGCAGCGCGGGCGCAGTTGGCAAGTGCGCTCCGCTGAATGGCAAGCCTGCGGACGCTGGCCGCATTGCGATCCGACCGGTCGATTCGCGAATCGGCAGGACGCGCGCGAGCGGATCGGCAAGGGTGGCGCCCATCGACACCCGACGGAGACCTGAATGTCGCTCGCCCCGATACCTGGCCATCGCGCCCTGTCCCGCGCCGCCGCGATGTGGTTCCTCGGCGCCGCCGCCGGGCAGGCGGCGTTTTCCGCCTTCATCTTCGCCTTCGTGCTGCCGCGGCTCGCCGCTGGCGACCTGCCCGGTCTGAACGACAAGCCGCATCTGACCGGCTACCAGCCCGGCGACACGCTGGGAAACGCCCAGCTCATCGCCCACCTGCTGCTGGGCGCGCTGATGACCCTGTCCGGCCTGCTGCAGCTGCTGCCGGCAATCCGCCAGCGCTGGCCCTGGCTCCATCGCTGGAACGGCCGGCTGTTCCTGCTCAGCGCCTTGATCGTCACCCTCAGCGGCTTCTACCTGACCTGGATCCGCGGCTCGCAGCTCAACCTCGGCAGCGCGCTGTCGACCAGCGCCAACGGCGTGTTGATCCTGCTGGCGCTTGCCCTGACCTGGCGCGCCGCGCGACGGCGCGACTTCGCCTCCCACCGCCGCCACGCCCTGCGCGCCTTCCTGCTGGTCAACGGCGTGTGGTTCCTGCGGCTCGGCATGGTGCTGGCCGGCATGCTGCTGGCGGCCACGGGGCGCCGACTGGAGGTGGACGGCCCCGTCTTCCTCGCGGTCAGCGTGCTCAGCTGGCTGCTGCCGCTGGGTGTGCTTGAGCTCTACTTCGCCGCCCAGCGCGCGCCGCGCGCGATCCATCGATACGCGGTCGCCGCCGTGCTCGGTCTTGCCGCCGCGCTCACCGCCGCGGGCGGGCTCGCCGCCTGGCTGTTCCTGTGGGCGCCGCGGCTGTAGGGGCAAAGAGCAGGGCGGAGATCGCTGCCAGGGAGACAACCTGGGGCAAAAACGCAGTACGCCCATGTCGCGTGCTGCGCGATCACCGATCACCGACGACGCTCAGGCCTTCGCCGGCCTTGGCTCGGGTGAATCTGCAGGCGGTGTCGCTGCGGCCTTTTCGGCCGGAGGCGCGGGGCATTGGTCGACTTCTTCATGGTCCACCCCAGCCCGACTGACCCAGCACTCGCGCAGGAAGGAGCAGTAGCAGATCCGAACTTCGAGGCGGTCGTTGCCCGGAAAGGCTCGGCGCAGACGATCATCCCAGTCCACCGCGAACAGGCGCGACGACTCGTTGGCCGCAAGCACAGTGTCCTGCAGATCATTGGCACTAATACGGTCCCACCCGTAGCCGTGGTTCTTGCCGACCAGCACGTCCAGCGCCTCGATCCAGCCGGCAACGCGATGGCCGTCCACAAGCACCGCGACGTCACGCACCAGGGCCGGGCCCAAGCCCTTGTTGCGGGCGACGAACTCATATCCCTTTGCCGAAAACGCGGGGCGTGCACTCACGTGCGGCCAAACCATCGCCCGCTCCTGATTGCGCTGGACGCTGACCTGCATCACCGACGAGAGCATCGCGAGAGCACTGATCAACAATGCCCCCATGGCAATCCAGAACTCAGGGTCGCGCTTGCGCGCAGTCTTGGGTGCGGGGGCCGGGCTGGAGTCGTGGGAGTGATCAGCGTTCATGCTCAGTCTCGCGGGCGGATGGTCCATCCAGCGCAAGCGGGACAGACGTGTGGCCTGCGATTCGCAACGGCCGATGCGGCACTCTAGCGCGCAGAGGCTCGGTTCCGCTCAGAGCGTGTGAGAAAAACCCAAACGCCGTCGCGAGGGCGTCTCTGGGCGTGCGTGACAAAGCGTGGCAGGCGAACTCAAGGGAGTTTGATGAACCCAATGACCGCGGAAATGGCGTAGCGCGCTGCCGCCACGGGCGTCCAGAGGCGGCCGCGGTAGGCGGATGGCTCTCACAGACTCTGAGTCGCCATGCACCCGATGGAAGTGATCGAGTTCGCGCGAGATCTTGACGCTGGATGTCGGCCCAACGAACTGGATGTCCATGCGGACCTGCGAGCAGACGGCAATCAATTTGCAGAAGGTCGCGGTGTACAGGGCAGTGCCGGGCCCGTGGGAGAGTACGGTGCTGGTGCGCGGGGTGTGCGTCATGCCGAGTTCGAAGCCCTGCATCACGAGGCGGGTTGGCGTCTACTCGATGATCATCGAGTCCGCGATGTCGCCGCGGAACAGACGAAGCCCGGGCGGTGCCACGGCGCCGCGTGAGACCTGCATGACCAGACGCGCGCCGGTGTCACCCGGCTCCCCGATGGGCAGCGCCTGTTGTGGGCGCAGGCGGCTGTCGGCCCATCCGCGCTCGAAGGCCGCGCGCTCTGTTGCACGGAGTTCAAGAAGGCTGTCCACCACAAGGCCACGGTCAAGGGCTACCATGCGGCCCCGCCGTCGTCATCACCTGCGAATGGACGATTCCCGCAGCCCGATCATCCGCGCGCTCGCCTGGTACAACGACACGTTCCTGGGCAGTGCGCCGGCCCTGTTCGCCGTGCTCGGCTTGGTGCTGTTGGCTCTGAGCGGCGGCACGCTCGGGCTGCAGCTGCGCATTCTCAGCAGCGGCTACCTGACCCAAGGCCGGGTGCTCGGCACGGTCAGCAGGTCTCGCGTCACTCGCAGCCTCGGCAGCGCACCGGTCGAGGACAGCTCACAACACCTGGCAGTGGCCTACGTGGACGAACGCGGCCAGCGAAGACACGGCCTGCTCTCCGAATGGGAAGAGAGCTATGCGCACTTCGACCAGGATGAAGCCCTGACGCTCAGGGTGGTCTCCAACCCGAGATACGACGACCTCTACATCGCGCAGCGCCGCGGCGCGCCGAAGTTGGCCCTGGCCTTTGCTGTGGCCGGCACGCTCTGTCTTTTCCGCCTCTGGCAGACGCCTTGGCTGTGGCTGGGCGGCATCCTGCTGATGGTCTTTTCCTGCGTGCTCACTTTCCGCTTCCTCGGCCAGCTGCCGACACCCACCGAGACGCCCGCGAACAAGACGTTCGAAGCGAACGAGATCCAGCCCATGGGTAAGCGCGCATCCGAGTGAGCCCCGGGACGCAGAGTCATGCAGGCGAAGGTGCAGGTGCACGGCCTGACCCAGCAGCGCGATCCGCTGCAAAGCCCGGGATGAACCTGAGCTGCGAGAAGCCGCCAAGCCTCGCGGACTGACACAGGACTCTTCTGCACACCTGCTCAGGCGGCAAGCGCGACCGAGCCCGGTATCCTGTCGCCCCCTTTGCCCTGCCCGCCAGCGTGCCCTGCTGGCCGGCGCTGCCTTTCCCGGATCTCTCTTGACTACGACTGCCCCGCCCGCTGCCGACGACATCTCCCTCAGCGAACGCCTGCGCGCGGCGCTGGATCTGCTGGAGCAGATCGATGCCGACCGCAGCCTGCTCGACGCCCTGCCCGACGCCGAGCGCGCGCGTCTGCATCGCGTCGTCGCCAAGGTCAGCGACCCCGAACCGAAGGCGCGTCGCAAGAAGCTCAAGCAGCAGGCCAGGCAACGCCATCAGGAAAAGGTGCGCGAGGCCGAAGCCCTGCTCGATCAGACCGGCATCCGCGTGCTGCGACGCAAGCCGGTGTTCAGCACGCCGAACTACTTCCCGCCGCATGCCGCCGGCCTGCACGACGCCCGCAACGGCGAGGGCGAGGCCGCCAGCGCGGAGCCGCTGCACTCGCCGGAGCTGCGCCACTGCTATGTCTGCAAGCAGAAGTACACCCAGCTGCACCACTTCTACGACCAGATGTGCCCGACCTGTGCGGAGCTGAACTACTTCAAGCGCACCGAAACCGCCGACCTGCGCGGCCGCGTGGCGCTGCTGACCGGCGGCCGCGTCAAGATCGGCTACCAGGCGGGCTTGAAGCTGCTGCGCGCGGGCGCCGAACTGATCGTGACCACGCGCTTTCCGCGCGACTCCGCAGCGCGCTATGCCGCAGAACCCGACTTCGCCGAGTGGGGCCATCGGCTGGAGATCTTCGGCCTGGACCTGCGCCATACGCCCAGCGTCGAAGCCTTCTGCAGCCAACTGCTGGCCACGCGATCACGGCTGGACTTCATCATCAACAACGCCTGCCAGACGGTGCGCCGCCCGCCGCAGTTCTACGCGCACATGATGGCCGGCGAGACCGCGGCCCTGCAGGCCTTGCCCGACACGGTGCGCAAACTGATCGGCAGCTACGAGGGCCTGCGCAGCGTCGACCTGCTGCCGAATGCGGGCAGCGCCACGCTGCCGACAGCGCACGCACACAGCCTCGCTGGCGCCGATGGCCTGACCCGCGCCGCCGAACTCTCGCAGGTGCCCCTGCTGGCCGACGAACTGCTGGGCCAGCAGCATCTGTTTCCCGAAGGCCGGCTGGACCAGGACCTGCAGCAAGTCGACCTGCGCGGACGCAACTCATGGCGCCTGCTGCTGGACGAAGTGCCCTCGGTCGAGCTGCTGGAAACGCAGCTGGTCAACGCCATCGCGCCCTTCATCATCAATGCGCGACTGAAGCCGCTGCTGCTGCGCACGCCGCCCGGCTGCGAGCACACCCATGACAAGCACATCGTCAACGTGTCGGCGATGGAAGGGCAGTTCTACCGCAACTTCAAGACCACTCGGCACCCGCACACCAATATGGCGAAGGCCGCGCTGAACATGATGACGCGCACCTCGGCTGCCGATTACCACGGCAGCGGCATCCACATGAACAGCGTCGACACCGGCTGGGTGACCGACGAAGACCCAGCCGAAATCGCCGCGAAAAAGGTGCGCGAGGAACGCTTCCACCCGCCGCTGGATATCGTCGACGGCGCCGCCCGCATCGTCGACCCGATCATCCACGGCTTCAACACCGGCGAGCACGTCTGGGGGCAATTCCTGAAGGACTACGCGCCGACGGATTGGTGAGGACGGATCGGCGTTCGCGTGCTGCCACGCCGGGGTCGCGACCGCCCAGCGCCCGCTCGATTCAGTACCAGATCGCCATCTGCAGGCCCGCGCCGTCCTCTGCCGGCGGTGCAGGCAAAGAGCCCGCGCGGCCGGCGTGGATGCGCTCTGCTGTCCACAGCGCGGCCAGCGCGTCGGCCACGTCGTCGGCGGCGGCAATGCGGCGCGGGACTTCTTCAACCAGAGCCTGCACGGCGACCAGCCCGAAGTGCGCACCGAGCAGATCAACGCGCTGGCGGTGACCTTCCTCGCTGCGCTTCGGCGCAACCAGACCCACACCCGCGTTCATCGCAGCGAACGACACCTCGGGATGGATCTCACGCACCACGCGACGCGCGTTGGCATCCGCACGCAGCAGCGTGTCCCACTCGCGGATCTTGGGAAGGATGCCGAAGGCCTGCGCGCCAAAGCCGCGGCCATCGATCTCGCGATGCCGCGCTGAGGCCTCGCGCTGGCTTTGCGCATCCAGCACGCCGCGCACCGGCGCGCTGAACACGCTGCTCGCCCGCCTGCCGCCGACAAAGGACCGCGCCAAGCCGTCCGGAGCCCGCGCACCCTTGTCCGACAGCCCGATCGGCACATCGACCGCGATGCAGGCGGCCCCCGCATGTGCAGCGACCAGGTGCTCGGCGCGCGCGTAGTAGTCGAAGGCGAAGCCGTTCGCGGAGCGCCAGGCCGCGAACCAGCCGGTCTTGGCGCCGTCGACGCCGATCAGGGAGACACGATGCTCAGGCATGACGAATTCCTGTGGCACCCGTGCTCGGTTGCCGTCAAAAGGAAGGTGATGGCGAGCTTACCCAACGCCCCACCCGTACGAGCGTCGACGCGAGCCAACGACGCATCTCTTCACGCACTGTCCCCGCATCGTCGGCGCGGCTGTGGGTCAGTCGGGCACGCTCAGAACGCGGTTTGTCCGCTTCGCGCTTTGACGTCGCGGAGGCTCGACATCAACAGGCGCGGATAGCGCCCTCGATCACTGCCCCGCTTCGACGTCGGTCATCACCAGTTCGAGCAACGCACTGCTGCCAAGCGCAGCCGACCAGCGCCCGGGCCCGGTCGCACGCAGCTCATACAGGCCGTAGGGCGTGGCAAGGCCTGCGCGAACGAGATGGCCGTCCGCCTCCATCGCGATGACGTGCAGACGCTGATCCGGCCAGCGATAGGCGCCCTTGAAGTGCGCACGCAACGGTTCGGCGGCCTCGATCTCACCGACGCAGCGGCCCTCCTCCAAGCGGAAGTCAGCCACTGCTTCGAAGGTCTCGCCTTTCAGACGCGCCGACATCCGGCCACTGACTGGGCAGGCATTGGCAACCAGGCCAGCCGGCGCCGGACGGAAAGGCGCGGCCAGCACCTGCGCGGTCGACTCGATGGACGAAATCCAGGACGCGTTGGAGAGCACGCTGACTGCAATGCGTTCGCCCGGCCAGAGCAGCAGCACGCTGCGAGCGCCGGCGGTGACACCGGCATGGTGCGCGATCCGCGCGCCGTCAGCATCGGTGCCGACGCGCCAGCCCAGGCCGACTTCGTAGTCGCGATCGCGCACCGGCGCGCCGTCGGCCAGTCGGGCGGGCTGCAGCATCGCCTGCCAGGTCTCACCGCTGACGATGCCCTCAGCCATCAGGCGACTGCCAAAGCGAACAAGCGCTTCGGGCGTCGCGGCGAGGCCGCCGCCGCCCCAGGTGTAGCTCATGTCCGTGCGCGGTATCCGCCGCGCTGGGCCGCGCTCGATGTCGTACAGCGCCGACTCCTGCGACGGGCGGCTGCCGTCGGCGTCAATGGCCAAGTTCCGGGTGAGATGCTTGCGCACGTAGTCGAGGAAATGCAGGCCCGAGCGCGCTTCGATCACCGCACCCAACACGGTGTAGCCCCAGGACGAATAGTGGTACGCGGTGCCCGGCGGCGACAGCAGGGCGCGGCCTGAGAAGTAGCCGACCGCATCGCGACCGGTCGCAAAGTGGGTATCGCCGAGCGCGTTGAAATCCTCGGCGATGTAGTGCGGCGCGCCCGCGATATGCGCGGCAAGCTGCCGCGGCGTCGGCGCGCGCCAGGCGGGGGGCAGCCATTCCAGCGTCTCGCCCGCCGGGGCATCGAGCTCCAGCAGACCGTCCTCCGCCAGCTTGGCCGCTGCGGTCGCAGCGAGAAGCTTGGACACGCTGGCCAGACGGAACACTGTGTCCCGCCGCACCGGCGCCTCGGCTTCGACGTCACCGAAGCCCGCACAGCCCGTCCACAGCACCTGATCGCCCTGCCCGACCGCAGCGCCCATGCCGGGCACGCCATTCGTCGAAATCAAGGCCTGCAGTAGCTGCTGCGCGCTCAGGCTGGCGGCAGAGGTGGTCGAATCGGCGCCCGGCTCACTGCAGGTGTCGGCGGCCCGCACCGCCGCCGTAAACGCCATCAACGCGCTCAGCCCACAGCCCGCCAGCACGGCGCGAGCGCGCCGGACATCCGTGTCGCGATTCATGGTCATTCTTCCAACGCCCGGAACAGGTGGCTTTCCAACGCAGCTCGATCGCCTTTCCGTCGATCCTCAGCTGCCCAGCCCGGAAGCCCAGCGCAAACCGCAACCGGGCCATGCCAGGCAGATGGAGAGGTCGTCGGATGGGACACGGGCGGGGAAGACCTAGAAACCGGAGGTGCTTGACGCAAGTACTTCCAGCCATCCTCGGACACGCCCTCGCCCCGGATCCACTCGCTTGGCTGAGTCATCGAGTGCGAAGCGTGGCCGGGTCCCATGCCCCGACCGCAGCGCAACGCTCAGCGCTGGGTCTTGGCCTTGAGCAGCTCCCCCAGCCCCGCGAAGGGGTTGGACGTGGCCGGTTCAATCCGGTCATCGAGCCCCATGCTGTTGCCCAGCTCGATCTGTCGCTGATGCTCGTTGTCGTGGCAGTACAGGCAGAGCAGCTCCCAGTTCGACCCGTCCGGCGGGTTGTCCTGGTGGTTGTGGTTGCGGTGGTGCACGGTCAGCTCGCGCAGATTGCTATGGCTGAACTCGCGCGCGCAGCGGCCGCAGACCCACGGGTACATCTTCAGCGCCTGCTCGCGATAGCCCAGGTTGCGCTCGCGCGCGCTGCGGTGCGCGGCAGCGACGATGGCATCGAGCTTGGCGGAATCGATCGGCTTCATGGGCACCTCCTGGGTCGCAGACTGCCGAGCTGCGTGAACTTCGGTGAGGCCAGAGCTGAGGTCTCTACGGACGGCCACTGGCGGTTCAATGCCAACCATCAGCCAAGCGACGCTCCAAGCATCGAGCAGCATGCCTCGGATCACGCGCTGCAGGGCGCCTCGGGTGTCACCCTCTGACCGAACTGCTGCTTGCGATCTGGCGTCGAGCCATGAAGAATCTCGCAGCGCCGATTGGGGGATCGGCTGTTGCGTCTGTGGCCCTGCGCCTTTCCTTAGCACTCCCCTTTTCCCACCCCGCCCTCATCCCTGATGCGGGCACTTCCCTGCGAGCGAGTATTACCATGCGATTGAGCGCCCGTGTCACCGCCCTTCTCCTGCTCAGCCTGACCCTGTTGGGCGGCTGTGTTTCCACACCCAAGAGCCGCCCCTTCAACGCTGCTGCGCATGCGGACCTGAAGCAGATTGAAGTTCTACCGATGCGGCCGACCGAGCTGGACGTGCTCATCGTCAACAACCCGGGACACAGCTTCGGCCTGATCGGCGCGCTGGTCGCCGAGTCCCACCTCGCAACGCGCCGGAGCTGGCTGAGAGAGCAGGTCGAGGCAAAGCAGTTCGATCATGTGGAAACCTTCCGAAGCGCCTTCGCCGAAGCCATGGAGCGCGAGGGCTACGTACTCAGCTGGCCGAATGGCAACGTGGAAGCCGGCAAGCCCAAAGTCGCACGCAACATGTGGGGCATTCGCAAGAGCTATCCCGGCCCCAGCGAGCCCGCCGCGCAGGCCCTGCTGGACGTGAACTTTGGCTTCGTCGGGCTGGCGTCGGCAGGCTCCAGCGATGGCGCGCCCTATCGACCGACTGTGATCCTCACCGCGCGCCTGATGGATGCAAGCGGCAAGACCGAGCTGTTCCAGGAAGTGATCACGCACAACAACGTGTTCCCGAACACCGGTGCCACCGTGCAGGTCAGCCCGGACCCGACCCACGCCTATCCCGATTTCGATGCGCTGAAGGCCGCCGGCACAGCGCCTGTGGACGGTTTGGAGCAGGCGTTCCGGCGCGTCGCTGAGCGTCTGGCGCAGCTGCTCAGCCGCGCATGAACTGGGCGCATCGCAGCCTGGCCTGCGCGGGCCTGCTGCTGTTGGCTGGCTGCGCAGCGAATGCACCGAAGCCACCGGCAGAGCCGCCGCCGTGGGCGGCCACCGGGCCTTGCGCCTCCTCGCTTGCCGAGCTGCCCGCCGCCGCACTGGCACCGGGCAAGCAGGCGCTCTGGCGGGGCGACTTCCGCAAGACTGCGGCGTGCCTTGAGCGTGAGGCCATGGCCGAGCCGGCTCTGCTGCTGCAACTGGACGAAGTCAGCGCCCAGCAGGAGCTCGATCTGTTCCTGCACATCGGCAGGGACTATCTGCTGGGCGCGTCGGTCAGCGTGCTTGATGCCTCTCGCCAGCCCCTGCGTCGTTACGGCTTCGACGAATTCACCGCGCGAGGAGACTACTTCTCGCTGCGGCTGTTCCCGCAAGCCGGCAGCCTCGCAGCCTACCTGCTGATCCAAGTCGACCGCGACGCGAACGGCAGCGGAATCGATCGCATCAGCGGCCAGCGTGTGCAGACGATGTGGGTGGCCGGTGGCTACATGGGGTCGATCGCCAACGGTATTGAAACCCGACAGCAGATCGCCATTCGCGATACCGGGCTGCTGAGCCTGCACCGGGTTGTCGAGGCGCCTGCGCGCGGCAGCAAGCGAAGTCCCTGAGACCGCGCATCGGACATGAGCCAGGCGCTCGCACGGTACTGGCCTGCTTCCACCAGGCCAGCTCCTTGGAACTGGCGGCGCATGCGTGCGCTCGCGCGTCATCTGAATCCAGAACTGGGTGAATCATGAAACTTCAATTAGGTCGAACCACATTGCTGTCGGGCCTCCTCATTGCGGCGATGCTGCCGTCGGCTGAGGCTTCCTACCTCCCCACCGCGGCGGCCGCGTCTTCGACAGGCGCGACCGCTCAGCCGGCGCAGGACGAAGCGCGCGTGGAGCGCGCCATGGCGCAGTCCGGCGATCTCGACATGATCCTGAAGGCCGTGCTCGATCTGCGGCCGCGGATCGAACACTGGGTCTCGGATCGCAGCTCGGACAACATCGCCAAGATCGGCACGGAGCTCGATCGGCTTCTCGCGCCCCAGGCAATTCGGCAAGACATCGCGACGCATGTCGCCGAGGGTCTCGGCCGCGAGGACATCGCCCAGATCGAAGCGTGGGCGTCCAATCCGCGAATGGCTGCAATCAATGCCGTGCTGGCCGATCCCATGGGCAAGCGCCCCATGGGTGAGTTCAAGCGAGCCACGCCCGAGCGTCTGGAGAAGCTGACCCGGATCGTTCGCGCCACCCAGCTGTCCAGGAGGCTGGAGAATCCGAACAAGGGGATGCAGGCACTGATGGTGGACTTCTCCAAGGCGGTGGATCCGAACTACCAGCCCATGGATACCAGCCACTTCCCTGAGGAGATGCGCCCGCCTGATGAAGACGAGTCGCTTGCGTCCAGCTTTCTGGCGCAGCCGCTCGCGCACGTCGACGAGGCCGATATCGATCGGTTCCTGGCCTTTGCCGAGAGCGAGGCCGGGCAAAAGTACTTCGGTACCTTGTCAGCGGGGATGGCGCTCGGGTTCGGCGACTGGCGGTCGGACTTCCTGGTCTCTGCCAGGTACATCCTGAGGGATGCCCCGCGCATGCCCCACCTTCCGCCGAACTACGTCGAAGATCTGGTCAGCCGCGAGATCGGAATTGAGCATGCGATGGCAAAGTCTGGCGACCTCGCCGTCATCCTGAAAGCACACAGCGCCGTCCGCCCACAAGTCGAGGCATTGATTCAGGAGCTGAACCCTGAGGCCATGCCCAAGCTGACGCCTGAACTCGACCGAATCCTCGCCCCGCAGGCCCTGCTTGAGGATGTGGCCATCCAGATGGGCGCGCAGTTCGCGGCGGGCGGGCTGGACAAGGTCGAGGCATGGTCGTCCAAGCCTTCCATGGTCGCGATCAATGCGGCGCTGCTCAGCCTGAGTGAGGCGCCCCCGCCGCACGGATCGTCGGGCTCAGTGACGCCTGAAACCCGGGAGAGGTTTCTGCGCGTCGCGCGTGCCACCCACATTGCGAAAAGACTGACCAGCGCCCAGGAGGGGCTGCAACAGCTTTCCACGGAGGTCGTGCGGGTGTTCGACCCGAGCTTCAGGCCGTTTGTCATGCCCGAGCACCCGGCTTTGGCCAGCGAAGATGCGCTCGTCGACTACCTGCTTGCACCGACCCTCGGGTACTTCACGGCAGCGGAGATCGACGAATACCTTGCCTTCGCAGAGAGCGAGGCGGGCTACAAATACTTCCAGGCGGTCTCGCTCGCCCTGCAGCTCTCGCTGGGCGATCGGCGAGGCGAACTGCTGTCCGCGATCGAAGCGAACGCCGGGCCAGAGCCTGCGGGACAGGACATTGGCTTCGACGAACTGCTCGCAAGCGCCCGACACCTGATTTCGATCAATGCGCTATCCGATGCCCAAGCCGTCCTCGTACGCGCCGAACGCCTGCGTGGGGACGACTCGCAGGTGCAGATGCTGCTTGGCGAAGTGGCCACCCATCTCCGCGACGGCCCGCGACCCTCGCGTGGGCAGCTGCGCACCGAACCGTTTCCCGAGTTCTTCGCCGAGGCCGAACGTCGCCTTGCGCGGGCGATCGAGCTGGACCCCACCAACGGTCGCGCCCACGTTCTGCTGGCCCGCGCCAAGTTCCTGCAGTCGAAGGACTCCGAGGCCGCAGCCCTGCTCGCCCAAGCGAAGAAGATCGACCCGGAGCTTGCCTGGCTGAGGGTCAATCTGGCCGACCTCGCCTCCGTCCAGGGACGCTACGACGAAGCCATCGCGCTGTACCGGGAGGTTCTGCGTCTACCCGAGCGCGAGCCCAACGTGCACTACTGGGCGCTGGTGCGCTCCCGCGTCGCCTTCGAGGGCTCGGACCGCTTGCAGGAGTACACCGCGGTGGGACGCCAGTACATGCAGGACAAGCTCGAGGACCAGGACTACCCCTTGGTGTTTGCCGAGCACCTGCTGTACTCCGGCAAGGACGATGCCGAGGCGCTCGAAGTCCTCGAACAGACCAACCCACGCCGCAATCCGCGGCTACGCCAGCAACTGCTGGCGAAAGCCTTGGCAGGGTTGGCGCATGCGTCACGCGAGCGCACAGGCAGTCTGGATGCGCAGTCGCGGCTATGGCTGCAGCGCGCCATTGAACTGAGCGGCGGCTCGGAATCGAACCTGGTGCGAGATCTGGCCATCGAACCCACGCGGCTCGAACCCATGCTGACAGTCATCCACGCCAGCAGCTCACCAAAGAGCCTCGCCACCCAGGCCCTATACCCTGCGATGTTCCCAAGGCGAATGGACCAGATCAAAGCCCTGGTGGAAGCCGGCGCAGACCTGAACGCCCCGCTGGGCGTGCTGCCAATGACGCCGCTCGCGTCTGCCGCCATGGGCCGCGATCTGGATCTGTTCCGCCTGTTGTTGGAACTCGGAGCCGACCCCGAGCGCGCGCGCATCAGTGGCCAGCCCTTGGAAGAGTGGATGAGCAGCTTCACCCACGAAGAGGTCATCGCCGAAATGAGCAAGCTGATCGAGACCAGGTAGTCCGACGCGGCCTGAGCAGACTCGTGGCCATCCCGCAATTCGCGATGTAGCGGACCGCGCGGCAGTCGCAAATCACCCCAAGGCCCCTCCCCGATTGCGGAGAGGGGCCTTGTGCCATTCACGGAGCGGACGCCGGGCCCGGTACGGCACACAGGGCAGCACCCATTCGCGAGTGTCAGCGTGCCTGCTGATCCACGCTCCTGAGAGCAGGCTCTCGCGGCAGACGCCGCGACAGGAGCGCTGTGGGCCCAGCGCGCGGCTCAGCCCAGCAGCACCGTTCGCCGCTCAGCACTGCTGCGCATCGCCGCCTCCAGAACCCGCATGACGTCGAGTGCTTGCGTTGCGGTGACCGGCGGCTCGGCGCCCGTGCGAACGGCATGGACGATGCCGGCGTAGTAGTCCTGGTAGCGGCCACGCAGGGTGTCGATGGCGGTGACCTCGCCGTCATGGCTCAGCAGCTCGGCGCGGGCACCGCGCATCTGGCCCCAGGCTGCGCTGCCGGGTCGCAGGCCCGCCTTCAGGTCGTCCTCCTGGCTGTCCAATCCGAAGTGGCGAAAGCTCGCGGCTTCGCCGTACAGCGCGATGCGCGGGCCGTGGGCGGGCATCAGCGAGCTGGCGTGCAGCACCACGCGGGTGCTGCCGTAGTCCAGCAGCAGGTGGAAGTAGTCGTCGACCTGCGCGCCCGGCCGCTGTGCCAGCACATCGGCCGTCACCGCGCGCGGCAGGCCGAACAGGCAGCAGGCCTGGTCGATCAGATGCGGGCCGAGGTCGTACAGCACGCCGGCGCCCTCGCCAGGCTGCTCACGCCAGCGCGGCTTCGGTTGCGGGCGGTAGCGGTCGAAATGGAACTCGGCATACGAGATCGCGCCAAGGCGGCCTTCAGCGATCACCTGCTGCGCGGTGAGGAAGTCGGCGTCCCAGCGGCGGTTGTGGAAGACGCTAAGGCACCGATCCTGCTTCCGGGCCAGCGCGATCAGATCCTCTGCATCTGCCGCGCGCAGCACGAAGGGCTTGTCGACCACCACATGTTTGCCGGCCAGCAGCGCCTGTCGCGCGAGGCTGGCGTGGCTGTCGTTGGGCGTGGCGACCACGACCAGCTCGATCGCCGGATCGGCCAGCACCGCGTCGATGCGGGCGCCGCGCACGCCCGCAGGCAGCTGCTTGCCCTCGAAGCTGCGGCTGCCGACAGCGGCCAAGTGCAGGCCGTCGCAGGCCTGGATCAGCGGCGCGTGGAAGACCGATCCGGCCAGGCCAAAGCCGAGCAGGCCGACTTGAAGCTGCGACATGTTTCGTCCTTTCAATCCGCTCAAGGCAGGCATTCGGGTCAGGCGTGCAGGTGGACTTGAAGGCACACATCAGATGCGGGCAAAACCGCAGCGCCCTACCCCCGCTCGCGCAGAAACACCGGCAGATCGGTGGTCGGCGGCGACACGCCAGCGGCATACATCATCGCGGCGATGTGGCCGCGGTGATAGGTCGCATGGTTGGCGACATGCTGGAAGATCTGCGCACGGCTCATGCAGCCCTGCCCGCCGCCGATGAACTCGAAGCTGATGCACTCGGCCTCGCGCGTCGCATCCAGCGCGCCAGCCTGCGCCTGATACCAGCCATCAAGCGTCTGCTGCCAAGTCCACAGCTCATCGAGCGGCGGCGCTGGCTGCGGCGAGCGCGAGGTGTAGCCATGTGGCTCGCCCAGCAGATGCGCCTGCCAGACGCGATCCATCACCGCGACGTGGTGCAGGGTGCTGAGCAGGCTGCCGAAGATGATCGGCTGCGGGGACCGCAGCACAGCCTCGTCCATCCGCTGCAGGGCGCCATACAGGCGTGTGTTGGCCCAGGCCTTGTAGGCCATCAGCTCGGGAAGATCCACGCTGGTGCTCCGGGTGGGCTTGGGTTTGGTGGGTCGCGCCAGGGGCGACAGCTTACAAGTCCGAGCCAACGGCCTTGACCAAGCGACGAGCGCGAACCCCGGCGAACCGAGCGCCGACTACGCAGCTGGGGTGCGGGCTTGGGTCCCCCGACAGCGCGACTCCTCCAATGTGCCCCACCGGCGTCCTGCAGTGCAGGACCGCCCTCCCCCTTCGCGACCAACCCCAGGCGTCGCACAGACGCGAAGGCCCGGCGCACTGCATCGCAGCACCCGACATGCCCGTCAGTTCCTTTCACTTTTTCTGCTGCCCACCAGCAGTCGGGAACAAGTAGGGATGTTTTCCGAAAACCCCGATTGCGTGACACTCGTCACGCAATCTAACGTCAGGGCGCCGGTGAGACATCTGGCCTTGCCGCTGCCCTGTTGGCTAGGTGCAACCAACACGCTCACGAATCTGCACCGATTAGCTCGTTTCTCTGATGCTGCGGCCGTAGCGAATCTGCCTCTGGTACACGCGCTGAAACAGGCCCGCAGAAGGAACATACGCCAATGGCTACCCGAAAGGGTGCGTGGTCCACTTCGCAGCTGGACGAGATGCAACAAATGCCGATGCAAGAAACAGCCTTTATTGGGGACGTCGCCAAGGATGGAACTTCTTCGCCAAGCAGGTGCGCGATCGTCCTGGGCCTGCGAACACTTTATCCAGACGTTGAAGGGTGGCTGATCCGCCCCATAGGTGGTGCCCAATGGCCGAGCAAATAAGCATGGAAAAGCAATCGCTGGCGGCTGCGGTGGAGGCCTTTCGGGCTACTCGCGAGGGATCCAGGCGCATTCTCTTGTTTGATGAACCAGGCCTCGGTGGTGTGGTCACCTCCGCCAGCAAGGCGCTCAACCTCCCGGTTGGCGCCATGGCCAAGGACGCAGGAAGCTCCACCTACATGATGGATTTTGATGATGGTCGAATCGAAGTGTTATCTCGGCTTGGGGCCATCGTGATCGATGGGGATATCGGACCAGATCTGGAAGCGCTGAAGTCTTCCCCCCACTTCGTTGCATCCATTCATGATTCTATCGTCGGGATACCCGAAGAGATCGGCCGGGCGCAGGGGGCAGCCGGTGGCGTGCAAGTCATGGGCAACTCGCTGCCGCCCCAGCACGCATTCGAAACCATCGGACTGGACCCAGAACGCGGCCTAGATGGTGAGGGTGTCGTCGTCGGAATCCTCGACAGCGGGATCGACCCGGAGCATCCAGACTTCATCGCTCGCATGGGGTCTACCCCCTTCCGTGACTTCACGATGACGGCCCACGATGTTGCCTACGACGATCACGGGCATGGAACGCACATCGCTGGAATCATTGCTGGTCCGCGCGGACCTGTTAGCGGATACGGCGTTGCGCCTGGCTGTCGCTTGGTGATTGCGAAGGTTCTACGTTCTGTGCACGGCTACGCGCTTGGGCCCTTGAGCGACGTGCTCAAGGGTGCTGAATGGGCCGCCGACAAGGGCGCCCGAGTCCTCAACATGAGCCTCGGAGTCATCAAGGAGCCGGACGTTGCCCCGGATCCAAGTCTTCTTTCGGCAGCCCAAATGCTCTGGGAGCGCGGTGTCGTTCTGGTGGCAGCGGCAGGCAACGACAGTGGCCGAAATGACCAGCCGCCGATCATCGCCGGGTTGCTGGAACCCGCAGCGTGGGGCCTGCCGCCCGTGCTGGCGGTGGGCGCGGTAGACGCGACACCGGCCGTCGCCTACTTCTCAAATGCGGGGCGCCAGATGTGCATTTCGGCGCCTGGCGTGGACATCCCGTCAGCCTGGCCCGCTGCCTTTGGCGGACCGTACGCGCTCGCAAGCGGCACCAGCCAAGCCTGCGCGTTTGTGAGTGGAGTGCTTGCGTTGATGCTGCAGCTGAACGGACAGCTCTCCCCTCGGCTTGCATGTGCGGGTCTGCAGCGCAATGCTATGAGCATCCTTGGGGCACACCCGCAGGATGTCGGCGCTGGCGTTGTGCAGGTGCCACCATGAACTGGACCGATGGACGTTACGCTGAATCTGCAAGTGGATCCCTCAAAGGCCCTAGGGGTTCAATCGCAGCTGGGTCAGATCGACGCTATCTCAAGCGTCGACGCAGGTCTATTGCACCACGGACTGCTGGTCGTTCACGTAGAGCGGCGCGATGTCACGCGTGTCCAAGAAGCTCTCGGATTGATCGATGGCGTCGTGTGTATACGCCTTGGCCAGGTAGCTCACGGCGCCTGAGTCATTGCGGCCCCTGGCAGCGCCACTCGGGCCTGCCCATTACTCGGAGAAACGTCGATGCGTACCGCACTTGTGGTGGCTTTGCTATGGGCGAATGCCGTTATGGCTAATGATGATGCCGGGGCGGCCCGCCCCGAACCCGCTGACCCAAATGCTGCTCGAATCGCCGACCTGCAGCGCGACACGGCGCTGCTTGAAGCGCAGAGAGCGGCCTTGGAAGCGAAGCAGAAGTTGATCGCTGCCGAAACAGCTGTGCTCACCGAACGCTTTGGCGAAACCCCTCAGCTGCCTACCGGCCAGATCACTGGCGAGAACCACTTGGCAAGTCTCAGCGGGGCCCTACTTATCAGGCCGATGAACGATGCGGCGAAAGCAATCGCTGCTACGGTCGCCGCGGGAAATGACTGCCCCAAGAGTCTCCTCATTACCAGCACTGCTGATCGTCGCGAGCAAGTTACAGTTGCCGCCTCTATTCAAATACAAGCGGCTGACCTAGCCAGCAAACTCGACGAAACTGTGAACTACATCAATCGAATCAAGACCCGCGAAGCCGGCGCCTCTAGCCTGACAACAGACGGCATCATGGCTTCTCTTGGAGCGCTTGAGAAGCTAATGGGTGTTTTCCGGGCCGACTACACCATCGGTTCAGTCACTGTCAACGCGGAGACACAGGCTTTCCGACTCGCTGTCGCCAATGCCATTAGTTCGGCCACTTGGAATTCGGAACAGCCGTGCCGTCCAGCTATTCGTGTCGACGGAATGACGCCGAGCGATTTGGCACCACTCCTTGGGTCTGACTCAACCTTCATGACGACCATCGATTCAGTGCGAAGCAAGCTCAGTACTGTGGACGCAGGATTGGCCGCCGCATCGGAAGGCGTCAAGCAAACCGTTGATTACCAGCGAGCGAAAGGCGTTTCCGCACGCGTTACCGCTTTTCTGACGCGTGGGGACACCGTAGTTGAAGGGAAGACGCTGTTCGAGAAAATAGCCGCCCAAGGAGGGTGGTCTACGCCAAGCGAGCGTGTTCTTTACGTCGATCTAGTAGGCGTCGGGGCAGCCACCATGAAAGTCACGCGATGGTTCTCGCTGCGCAATACGGTGCACGTGGTTGTGAGTGGTCAAGCGCCATACGCATACATTAACGGAAATAACGAGGTGCTGACTACCGGGGTGCAGCATCTGCATCACACTGCCTCCATAAACCTAGCCAAGCTTTCGAAAGCCACCACGGCCACGGACCTGTTCTCCTTCTGATCGACAAGCATCCACGCTGTGTCCGTGAGTGAAGTTGAGACCGCCCGCTACGGCCTGAACTCACGCCACGCCCGCGCGGAGCGTTGCGGCCACTCCGGACACAGCGCTTCCACCACATCCATCAGATCCAGCCACGCGGCGATGGGGTCTTGCGGTGCAGCCGCCGTGCTCTGAGGCAGCACATCCGCTCCTGAGAAGTGGGCAAGGCGCGCGGGTTCAGTCGAGGTCGGCAAGCAGTTCATCCAGAAGCGCCTCGCGTTCGAACAGCTGGAAATAGCGCCGCACCTCGGCCAGGTCCAGCCGCCCGCGGTTGGCGCGCCTTAGCCGCCTGCGATCTGGGTGCGTTGAAGGTGCACTCTGATCCGTTTCTGCTGTGGATCTCAGCGCCCATGGGCTTGTCTACGCCTTGAAGCAATTCTCTCGATGCCAGGCCAGGTAGGTGCGATGCGGCCGTTGTCCCTCGTCCGCAGGAAGAATAAGCCGGCGGTCGGGGACGATGAGACGGTCCAAGTCGTCGGGAACACCTTGTGGCGACACAACGATGCGGTAGTCATCGCTGACCGTAACCAAGCCTCGATCAAACAGCCAGTGGAAAGTGCCCGTGAGCGCCATGCCGTTTCGCACAGTGTCCGGGCCGTCGGCCTCGACTGGCCGAATGTGCGCAGCCTGCACCTCAGGTCGACCACCCCCATTGATCAAGCGCAGGCCACTCATCGCGCAGCGCTTGTCGTAGGCGGCTCGAACGTGGCGGCGAAAAGCTTCGTCTCGAAACTTCCGAGAGATCACCTGCTCCACCACGGGACGGACGATGTACTCGGGGACTTCTTCCGCCACCTTGCGCGCCGGCGACTCCCATGGCTCCATCTCATGCGCGAAGCCAGCCTGCACGATGGCGAAGAACTCTTGATGCGGCAGCGCCCGCACCGAACGGCCGAAGGCGCCCTTGTTGGTGGAGCCATCGGCCTTGCGCAGCCCGGACTCGTAGTAGTGCTGCCCCTCTGCAAACGGGACGGCACGGTCAAACTCCACGTAACCGCTCAAGCGCGCGTAGTAATGCCCCTCTGACCTCGGATCGGGATCGATGCGTGCGAGGTGCGCGATGGCGAAGTAGGACCGGCGTCCGCCACTGCTCGACAGGCCAGCGTCGCGCCTTGGCTCATAGAAGACCACCCACCCACCCACAGCCGCGCTGGCTTGTGCCAGGTAAGTCTTCGGGAAGTGGTAATGCCGGGTGATGTCATCGTCGTAGCGCGAGCTTTCTGCGGCGGTGAAGACCACGTACGCCATGCCTCATTACCTCGTTTAGACTGCACTCGCCATAATCCTCGACAAGCCATCGCGATCGCGTTCCGGGTGCTTAGGCACTCACCTCTCGAAGCTGGCTCCGGCCGAAGGCAGCTTCTCGCCTAATGATCGGGGTAAGTGAACCTGACCCCGTTTTCGATCGAGGTCGCGGTGGCGGCTGGGGTCGTTGTGCAGCGCCTGCAGCTTGAAGCCGATCAGGCCTTCCGCACTGATCACGCGCATGCGCCCCAGCGGCGTCTCGCGTGGGTGCGCACGACGCAGCAGGTCGGCGGCGACCGGGCGGTGCGCGTACAGCAGGTCAAACCCTTCATCGCCGCGCACGTAATTCGCCGCATCCGCGCTGCGGTGCACGCAGCGGTAGCCGAGCGTCAGCAGCAGCCGATGCACCCGATCCGCATCCACCGCCGCGACGAGGAAATCGACATCACGCGTCGCGCGGATGACCTTGTGCGCCGCCAGCGCGAGCCCGCCAATCAAAGCCGGCGGCGTCTCCAGTTCGGAGAACACCGGCAGCACCTGCTGGATTTGATCGGCGAGTCGAGACATGGGGAACCGAACAGTCGAAGACGACGGCGCCCTGCCCTGACCATGGAGGCGCATCCGGCCCGGATGGCGCTAGCAGATGGGCGGCATAGAGCGACGATGGCGTGCGTTCGGGAGACTAGCGGCTTTCGCCTGCGCGTTCCATCCGGCACATCGGCGAGTCCAATCAAGGAACCCTACTGGGTAAGTGAACCTGACCCCGATCTTGGTTGACACGGGCCGCGCAATGGTGACCCCGTTCTCGCCCCATTATTAAGCTAACCCTGACGCGCTGGCCCGGTGGGCGACTACAAGCTGGCGTACGATCTCCTCGACCAGCCTTACTGGCACCGCATTGCCGATCTGTCGCTCCACCGAACCATAGCTGCCTAAGAACTGATAGGTAAGCGGAAAAGTCTGAAGACACGCAGCCTCTCGCAGAGTGATGCCGCGATTCTCAGCGGGGTGAATGAACGATCCACATGACACTGTCGTGCACCGGGTAGTCATTGTCGGCGAGACGCCATCCCACTTGATGCGCCCATACGGACCTGCAGCCGATCGCGACCTACTCTTAGCAAGACGACGATGACAAGCGAGCTGAAGCCGAGCTGGCAGATCAAAGCGGGTTCCTCCAGCAGGTATAGCGCTGATCCGCCTTGAAACAATCTCGGATGTTGCACGGGCAATCGCCAACGGGTCGTCCTTCGCGTCTCGCTCTTCTAAAGCACGAAACGCCGCCCGCACGGTCACAGTCGGTATAGGCGCAACAGGAAGAGTAAGCGGCAAACCTTCCAAACCCAGCCTGGTTGCAATCCAGATTAGACGACGACGACTCTGAGGAACCCCGAAGTCTTTCGCGTTAACCACATAGGCGCGCGAAACATAACCCAGCCTCGAGAGACCGGAAGCAAACCGCCGGAACCGTCCATCCTTCTCAAACGCTGGCACATTCTCAAGCATCACAAACTTTGGAAGCATCTCCTTGACAAACTTAGAGATCGCGAGAACCAGACTGTTTCGCTCGTCTGACACATCAACTCGGTCGCCACTTAGAGTTGAGAACCCCTGACAAGGTGGACAGGCCTTTAGCAAGGTAAGCTCGCCCACTTTTAGACCTAGGTCCAAGCGCACATTCGCAGCGTTGATTTTTCGAATGTCGCAGTTCCACAACTTGGCGTCCGGAAAGTTAAGTGCGTAGGTCGCCGCGGCGTCCTCGTCAAGCTCTACAGCGCCAATCACCTTCAAGCCAGCGTTACGCATACCGGCAGACGCCCCGCCTGCGCCAGCAAACAAATCAAAACCTGTCAAGGTCACGCGTCACCCACCGACCTCTGCATCCGTCTCGCGATGTTTTCGGGCGACTGACGGATATGCACATCGTTCTGCTCGCTCTTGAACTGCAGGAGACCGTCACTGAGCGTCTCCAGTGCAACTAGTTTGTTGCGAAAATCTTCAAACGTCATTTGCGGCCTATACTTTGTTTGCCATATGTGCCGCGCAGACACCAGGTCGCCTTCAGCTTCTCCGTTCTGACGATCCCAGATTTCCTGAAGAAGCTCGCGAACGTCAAACGCACTCAACGGATCCTGCAGCTTGCGGATCTGATCGAGTTTTTCCGCGGGAGACTCCACTCGAATCAACACAGGCAAAATTGTGTCGAGCGGATAACTGTGGGTTTGAGCAGCGGCGGCAAGAGCGATCAGCGCCTCGATCGTCACGATGCTTACACCATCGACCTCCCTCAGCTGCCGAAGCACCATTGGATCCGCTTTAGCGCCGTCGAAACCTGAAAACTCTCTGGCTACGATCAAGCTGTGAGTCGCATTAGCTGCTGTCCTGTGAGCTGCGGCAATATCGATATCGGTCGCGTCGTTCACCACCGCGTGCTTTGACCCTTTTGCCTCTACGGTGAACCGTTGATGTGCGGGCCCGACAGGGGCGACTACAAGTATGTCCTTCTCGCCGGATTTGCCATCTCTAGTCGCCACAAACCCCATCGTCTCGAAAAGCTTTGCCAATGCACGTTCGAACTGCGCGCCCCCCACGAACGATGCCTCAACGACTTCCGTTACCACTTCTGGTGACGCGCCCTCGTATCGCACAGCGAGCGCACGGAATAGCTTGTCGCGCCACTCCATAATGCGCGCAATGTCTGATTGCTGCAGCCCTAAATCAAAAAGGTAACCCTCCAACAAACGCTCGCCAATCGCGAACAAATCGAGCGCTCTAAGGATCTCGGCAGCCTTTTTTCCACCACCAACCTTCTGCCGAATTGCCGAATAGAACGGATGCGATGAATTAACCACGAATCCGCCAGTTGACGCGCTTATATCACTCAGCGGAGCTGCCGCGTTGATATCCTGCCTTACTACAGCGGGCTTGTTTAGGGAGAATCCATCTCCACTGTTATCTCGGCTAAGCAAAAGTGCCGTAAGCGGCTCCCTGAACAATTCTCGACTGTCAATCGGAAGAATGCTCTCGGTGGTCGCGTGAAACGCCTCTACTCCGTCGAGCCGTTCCAGCTCGCTTCGCGCAATCCTATACAGACCTCGCTGAAGAGCGGCGAGCTCTCGCATACGAGGAGTCTGGTCCTTAAGTCGCTCGCGATCCGCCAGTAGATCGATGTCCAGCCCGTCCGCTTCGATAACAAACTGCGAACGATAAAAGGCTGCGAACGAAGGATCCGGGAGCAGCAGTTGTGCATCCTCAGGATTCACAAGCCTCCCGCGCACCATTACGAAGAATCCGTAGCTACGCGGCTTTTCGCCATCATCTGACAGAAGCGACTTCTTGAAGAGACGCACGGTCGCTCGGACCAACCCTAAATGTGGAAAACGCCATGCAGGAACCGATAGCGCTTCGGTCGAACTCACAGGTTCCGCCTTCGCCTCTCCGTGCACTTTGGTTCGGGGATCTGTCGATGCAGACGCCTCTTGCCACGATGCACTCAGCGCCGCTTGGACTTTCGGCTCAGAAAGATCCCATGTGACGGCCGCACCTTCGCTTAGCCGCGCAGTCACCTCCGCGTCGTTAACGAACAGTCTGAAATCTGGCCGCAAGGGCATACCGTTGCCCAAGACCCAAGCCAAGCGCCCCTGCGACAGATCAACGTCCCTCAGGCGATCAACGCACGCGAGCGTCCAACTCTTTCTTCCGAACATGGAATTGAATGAGCTAGGCACAGCATGAAACAACCCTGACAGGTGCGCTCTCGCCTCCTCTCTTGTCAGCTCGATGATTGGCGTCTCGAACTTGCTCGACCCGGCAGCAGTAGAGTCGGGGTCATTAACCCCGCCAGTAAGGACATCGTAATTCACACTTACCATGTAGAACTTCTCGTCCACATGGCAGTAGTGAGTCATGCGGCTACCAAGCGAATAACTGGCCAGCTTGCCAATACCAAACTTGCCGATCATGTATCGCTTGACACCATCAGCCTCAACGACACGGTTCGGGATACTTGCCTTTGGGCTCCGAGCAATCACCCAGAGCTCTTTTAGCTGCTGAACACCCATTGAGGCACCAGCGTCCCAGACAATGACTCGATCTGCTGTTGCGCTACCCGGAATGTAGACACGACACTCGGTTGCAAGTGCGTCGTATCCATTTGACACTAATTCCTCAATTGCTTTGTTTGGCGAACCGTATAGGTGTTCCGAAAAATGTCGAATGATCGCGTAATCGACAGCGATCTCTACGTGCTCCCCCGTGTCTGTCCCTAACGAGCGCAGATCAGCGTCAATATTCACGTCCACAACCCCTCCCCCAAGCTAGAAGCGTGTCAGTTCCAGAAAGCCGAGTTTCGATTACATATTCCGCCGATACTCCCCACCCACCTCATACAGCGAATGGCTGATCTGCCCGAGGCTGTGGGTCTTAACCGCTTCGATCAGCGCGGCGAACAGGTTTTCGCGCTTGCGGGCGGTGGATTGGAGGTAGGCGAGGCCGGGCGAATCCGGACCCTCTCCCCCGGCCCCTCTCCCACGGGGAGAGGGGAGCGAAGCATTGTTGCGGTTCTGCTGGTAGCTGCGGACGTTGGCGATCTGCTGGCCCTTTTCTTCCTCGGTGCTGCGGATCAGCTCGATGGTGGTGGTGATCTCGCCGCCGTGGTCCTTGCCGAGGTAGGTGTTCACGCCCACCAGCGGCAGGCTGCCGTCGTGCTTCTTGTGCTCGTAGTAGAGCGATTCTTCCTGGATCTTGCCGCGCTGGTACATGGTGTCCATGGCGCCCAGCACGCCGCCGCGCTCGCTGATGGCTTCGAACTCCTTGTACACGGCCTCTTCCACCAGGTCGGTGAGCTGGTCGACCACGAAGCTGCCCTGCCAGGGGTTCTCGTTGAAGTTCAGGCCCAGCTCTTTGTTGATGATCATCTGGATGGCGACGGCGCGGCGCACGCTCTCTTCGGTCGGCGTGGTGATGGCCTCGTCGTAGGCGTTGGTGTGCAGGCTGTTGCAGTTGTCGAACAGGGCGTACAGGGCCTGCAGGGTGGTGCGGATGTCGTTGAACTGGATCTCCTGCGCGTGCAGGGAGCGGCCTGAAGTCTGGATGTGGTACTTCAGCATCTGGCTGCGCTCGTTGGCGCCGTAGCGCTCGCGCATGGCGCGGGCCCAGATGCGCCGGGCCACGCGGCCGATGACGGTGTACTCCGGGTCCATGCCGTTGCTGAAGAAGAAGCTCAGGTTCGGCGCGAAGTCGTCGATCTTCATGCCGCGCGCGAGGTAGTACTCGACGATGGTGAAGCCGTTGCTCAACGTGAAGGCCAGCTGCGAGATCGGGTTCGCCCCGGCTTCGGCGATGTGGTAGCCGGAGATGCTCACCGAATAGAAGTTGCGCACCCGTCGGTCGACGAAGTACTGCTGGATGTCGCCCATCATCCGCAGCGCGAACTCGGTGCTGAAGATGCAGGTGTTCTGCGCCTGGTCCTCTTTCAGGATGTCGGCCTGCACCGTGCCGCGCACGGTGCTGAGCGTCTCGGCCTTGATGCGCGCGTAGGTCTCGGCATCCAGCACCTGGTCGCCGGTGACGCCGAGCAGGCCCAGGCCAAGGCCGTTGTTGCCCTCGGGCAGGCCGCCGGAATACACGGGGCGGGTGCGGCCTTCGTAGAGCTTGGCGATGGTGGCTTCGGCCTGCGCCCAGCGCGCCGGGTCGGCCTTCAGGTACTTCTCCACCTGCTGGTCGATGGCGGTGTTCATGAACATCGCGAGGATGATCGGCGCAGGGCCATTGATGGTCATGCTCACGCTGGTGGTGGGCGCGCACAGGTCGAAGCCGGAGTACAGCTTCTTCATGTCGTCCAGCGTGGCGATGGAGACACCGCTGTTGCCAATCTTGCCGTAGATGTCCGGGCGCTCGGCCGGGTCTTCGCCGTACAGGGTGACGCTGTCGAAGGCGGTGGACAGGCGCGCGGCCGGCTGGCCGAGGCTCAGGTAGTGGAAGCGGCGGTTGGTGCGCTCCGGCGTGCCCTCGCCCGCGAACATGCGGATGGGGTCTTCGCCGCTGCGGCGGTAGGGGTAGACGCCGCCGGTGTAGGGGTAATGGCCGGGCAGGTTTTCCTTGCCGAGGAAGATGAGCAGCTCGCCCCAGCTCTTCCACTTGGGTGCGGCGATCTTCGGGATCTTCTGGTGGCTCAAGGATTCGCGGTAGTTCTCGACGCGGATGACCTTGTCGCGGACGGTGTATTCGTTGAACTCGTCGGTGACGGACTTCAGGCGCTCGGGCCAGGCGCGGAGCAGCTTCAAGTTCTCGCTGCTGAGGGATTGGACGGCGTCGTTGTAGCGCTGGCGGAGGGTGAGGAGGGTGCGGTCTGGGGTGTGGTGAGCCCCCACCTTCGCTTCGCTCGGGCTCAGTGAGCCATGAGCTCCCACCGGGAGCTCATTGACGGCTCCCTTCGCTCCCTTGAGAGAGGGGTTGGGGAGAGGGTTCGGGTGTTGGACGGGCTCTGGGCTTGCCGGACCCTCTCCCCCGACCCGCACCCCGGCCGCCGCGCCTGCATGCGCGGCGGCGTTCGCGGGCTCGCCGCGGTGCGGCTCGAAAGCCCCGCTCACCCCATTGGGAGAGGGGAGCAGAGCGTTGGCGTCGTACAGCTCCAGCGGCTTCGGCAGCAGCGGATCCTCCAGCTCTCGCAGCGCCTCGTACACGCTCTGCGCGCGGCTGGCGATTTCGCTCTGCTTTTCGATGCCGTGGTTGATCGCCCTGCCCTGCTCGGCGATCTCCGCCAGATAGCGGATGCGCGCGCCGGGGATCAGCACAGTGGCGCGGGGTTCCTTCAGGCTGACATCCACCTTCGGCTGGAAGTCGCAGCGCAAACTTGCCGAGCCTTGCTCTACCAATCCCGAATCCCGACTCACGAATCCCATCTTTGCCGCCAAAAGGCGGCAAAGATTGACAAACATCCAGCTCACACCCGGGTCATTGAACTGGCTGGCGATGGTCGGATAGACCGGCACCTCTTCATCCGGCATCTGGAAGGCCGCGCGGTTGCGCTTCCACTGCTTGCGCACGTCGCGCAGGGCGTCTTCGGCGCCCCGGCGGTCGAACTTGTTCAAGATCACCAGCTCGGCGAAGTCGAGCATGTCGATCTTCTCAAGCTGGCTGGCCGCGCCGTAGTCGCTGGTCATCACGTAGACGGGGAAGTCGACCAGGTCGACGATCTCGGAATCGCTCTGGCCGATGCCGGCGGTCTCGACCAGCACGAGGTCGTAGCTCAGGCCGCGCAGGAAGGCGATGCAGTCCTTCAACACGGCGTTGGTGGCGACGTGCTGACGGCGCGTGGCCATCGAGCGCATGAACACGCGCTTCGAGCGCAGCGAGTTCATGCGGATGCGGTCGCCAAGCAGGGCACCGCCGGTGCGGCGGCGGGTCGGGTCGACCGAGATCACGGCGATGCGCATCGCCGGGAAGTGCTGCAGGAAGCGGTTGATGATCTCGTCGGTGACCGAGCTCTTGCCGGCGCCGCCGGTGCCCGTGAGGCCGACCACCGGGGTCTTGCCGCCGGCCAGCTGCCAGCTCTTGCGCAGGGCGGCCAGCTCGGCTTCGGGGATGGCGCCTTCTTCAATCGCGGAGAGCATGCGGCCGACGGCGATCTCGTCTTCCGGCGTCACGGCCGCGGGCTTGTGCGTGCCCAGGCGTGCTTTGTGGGTGCGCGCGACCAAGTCCTCGATCATCCCGACCAGGCCCATCTGCATGCCGTCGTTCGGGTGGTAGATGCGCTCGACGCCGTAGGCCTGCAGCTCGGCGATCTCTTCCGGGGTGATGGTGCCGCCGCCGCCGCCGAACACGCGGATGTGGCTGGCGCCGCGCTCCTTCAGCATGTCCACCATGTACTTGAAGTACTCGGTGTGGCCGCCTTGATAGCTGCTCAGCGCGATGCCGTCGGCGTCTTCCTGCAGGGCCGCGCGGACCACGTCCTCGACCGAGCGGTTGTGCCCGAGGTGGATGACCTCGGCGCCCTGCGACTGGATCAGGCGGCGCATCACGTTGATGGCGGCGTCGTGGCCATCGAACAGGCTGGCGGCGGTGACGAAGCGCAGCGGCGATGCGGCGTGCACGCTGTCGTCGGCGGGCAGTCGGTTGGCGGGAGTGCTCATCGGGGGGCCTCGATGCGGGGTTTGCGTAGCCCGCCATTGTACGCGGCCCGATGTGAGGCACCCCCTGCCGAGGGTTGGGCCGTGAGCGCACGAAACCCTGCGGCCAGGTACGGAAACGACTGGTGACCGCTACGACAGAGAGGCGGCGCACCCGAAGGGCACGCCGCCTCCAGGACATCACATGACGGTGCAGCTGTAGTACCAGCCGTTGTCACCGCAGTACCAGGTCTCGGTCAACACCCAGCCCTCGCTGTAGCAGGTGAACACAAACCGCACGCCGTTGCCGTAGGGGTCCATGTTCTCGGTGGCCGTGACGGCACCCTGGTTATGGGGTCCGCAGGCGTCGGCGGGCGCGAAGGGATGCGCCTGAACGGTGCTGCCGAATCCAGCGAACAGGACGAGCGAAGCTGCCGCGGTGAGAAGGAGTGATTTCATCGACCAGATCTCCACAGTTGTGTGTCGCAGGGAATGGTGCGGATCTCCGCCGGGACATCCCGGGCGGAGTCGAGAACCATCGAAGATCTGTGACGGCTCGACAAGCTGTCAGATCTGACATGGCGGTGACGAGGCCTACTTCCACCTGGCGGTTCCAGCGGTGTCGCGCTAAAGCCGATGGGAGCAGGGCGAGCATCAGCGCAGCGCATCCGCCATCTAGATGCGACGCATGCACCCTGCCTGCTGCGGCATTGGGCTGCGCGAGCCAGCGCTGGCGTACTCGCGGAACGCCGAGCGGTTCGTGGCTGAGGGGCTGAGTGGTACATGCGCTGCGCTCATGTGCCCTACGACTCGACGAGCGCCTTGCGTGCAGGCGTTTGCCCCACGGCCGCGAGCACCCATAGGCGGTCGGCTTCGGCGCAGGCTTGGTGTCACTCGAGTCGTAGGGCGTACAAGCGCAGCGCATCCGCCATCGGCCTGCGACGCGTTTGCGATGCCACAGCACCCGCGGAACGCCGAGCGGTTCAGGGCTGAGGGGCCGAGTGGTACATGCGCTGCGCTTATGTACCCTACGACTCGACGGACGCCTTGCGCGCAGCGAAGTCGATTGCCCTTGTACGCGTAGGGCGGATAAGCGCAGCGCATCCGCCATCCGCATGCCGATGCGCGGCTCGCGCCCTACAGCATCCGCGGCAGCACGAACGCGAGCGCCAGTGCCGCCGGCAGCGCCTGGATGAAGTAGATCCTGCGGCTCGCCGTCGCGCCTCCGTAAAGCCCGGCCACCAGCACGCAGGCCAGGAAGAACACCTGCACGTCGAGCCCGGCCTCACCCTGCCACAGCCCCCAGAACAGACCTGCCGCGAGGAAGCCGTTGTACAGACCCTGGTTCGCGGCCAGCACCTTGGTCATCGCGGCTTTCTCGGCATTCATGCCAAACGCGCGGCGGCCCCGCGGCGTGTCCCACAGGAACATCTCAAGCACGAGGATGTAGACGTGCAGCAGGGCGATCAGCCCCACCAGTGCGGTTCCGATCCATTGCATCGCGCTGCCCTCCCCGGCCTTGACGATGTGCGGATCATCGCCGATCCGGACGCGAGAGTGTCCCCGGCCTGACACGAAACAATCCCGGGGACGAGGAGGCCGCGCAGCGGCGCCCCAGGCTGGGCCACACTGTTCCCCGCCGCCCTGTGACCCGACGAGCCCACGCATGAGCACACCGCCGCCGATCGCCACCCCGCGCCCGCCCGAGGATCGCCTGCACCTGATGGACGCCCTGCGTGGCTTCGCGCTGCTCGGCATCCTGCTGATGAACATCGAGTTCTTCAATCGCTCGGTGCATGACTACATGAGCGGCATCGACACCTCGCCCGGCGCCGCCGGTTGGGCCGCCTGGATCGTCTACGTGTTCGTGCAGGGCAAGTTCTGGGTGCTGTTCTCGCTGCTGTTCGGCATGGGCTTCGCGCTGATGCAGGACCGCCTGGAAGGCACAGGTCGGCCCTTCGGGAGGCTCTACTTCCGCCGCACGCTGGCGCTGATGGCCTTCGGCCTGCTGCACATCGTGTTGCTCTGGCCGGGCGACATCCTGTTCGCCTACAGCATCACCGCGCTCATGCTGATGGCCTTCCTGAAGGTCCGCGGCGTTGCCGTGCTGATCACCGGCCTGGGCTTGTACTTCGCCGTCTCCGCGCTGTGGGTGCTGCTCGGCGCGGCGCTGGGCTTCATGCCCCAGGACGCCAAAGCCGGCATGGCCGAGGAGATGAGCAAGGCACTCTCTTTGGCCATCGAGTCGGACCGGATCTACGCCACCGGCGGCTATCTTGAGATCAGTCTCCACCGCGCGCAGGAGTACTTCACGGTCATGCTGCAGACCGTGCTGATGTTCCAGGTGCCGATGGCGCTCGGCGTGTTCCTGCTGGGGGCCTGGCTGCTGCGCTCGGGACGCATCCAGAACGCCGGCGCCCATCTGCGCTTCTGGACGCTGACCCTGCTGCTTGGCGGCCTGGTCGGCGCCTTCTTTGTGCACTCCAGCCTGGGCGTGGGCGTGAACTTCGACGTGCGCACGGAGATGGGCGACGCCCTGCTTGCCGCGGGTCTCATGGCGCTCGGCAGCCTGCCGCTGTCAATGGCCTATCTCGCTGCCTTCGTGCTGCTGTTCCAGACCGGGCTCGGCGCGCGCGTGCTGGGTCTGCTGGCGCCGGCGGGGCGGATGGCGCTGACCCACTACCTGCTGCAGTCCCTGGTCTGCAGCCTGCTGTTCTACGGCTATGGCCTTGGCTGGTATGGCGAGGTCGATCGCTGGGAGCAGGTGCAGATCGCGCTCATGATCTTTGCCGCGCAGGTGGCGCTGTCGCCGCTGTGGCTGCGGCATTTCCGCTACGGCCCCTTGGAATGGTTCTGGCGTGGACTCACCTATGGACATCTGCCCGCCCTCAGGAAGTCCTGATGCCTCGCTCTCAAGATGCCAAAACCTCACGCGGTCCCGAAGACCGTCGCCCCCGCGAAGGCGGGGGCCCAGAGGCCCAGCCCTATCGACTGGGTCCCCGCCTCCGCGGGGACGACGCTGCGCGCGAGCCTGTATCGGCGCTTGCCTGCCGGGATGCGGGGGGCGGACGCTCCGAGGCCTCGAAAGCCCTGATGCCGCGCACGCTGGATACTGAAGGCGCGCGCACCCTCCTTGGCCGTCGCCCCCGCGAAGGCGGGGGCCCAGAGGCCCGGCCCCGTCGGCTGGGTCCCCGCCTCCGCGGGGACGACGCTGCGCGCGCGCCCATATCGGCGCTTGCCTGCCGGGATGCAGGGGGCGGACGCTCCGAGGCCTCGAAAGCCCTGATGCCGCGCACGCTGGATACTGAAGGCGCGCGCACCCTCCTTGGCCGTCGCCCCCGCGAAGGCGGGGGCCCAGAGGCCCGGCCCCGTCGGCTGGGTCCCCGCCTCCGCGGGGACGACGCTGCGCGCGCGCCCATATCGGCGCTTGCCTGCCGGGATGCAGGGGGCGGACGCTCCGAGGCCTCGAAAGCCCTGATGCCGCGCACGCTGGATACTGAAGGCGCGCGCACCCTCCTTGGCCGTCGCCCCCGCGAAGGCGGGGGCCCAGAGGCTCGGCGCGGTCGACTGGGTCCCCGCCTGCGCGGGGACGACGACGTACGCGCGCCCTCGTCTGCGTTTGCTTGCCAGGATGGCGGGGCCGGAATCACTGCGGCTTCCTGGCTGCGTGCGCGCTGCTTCACCGCCTTGGCGCTCCTGCTCGTCTTCGGCCTGACCTTGCACCCCAGGGCCGAGGCCAGCGATGCCGACGTCCTCGACCTTGAGTATCGCGCCCTGTTGATGGATCTCGGCCAGCGCGACCAGGCGCTGCGGACCGGCCTCTCCGGCTGTGCTCGGCAGCCCGTTGACGAGCGACCCGCGTGCGTTCAGCGCATGCGCGACACCGATGCCGAACACATGGCCGAGCTGCACGGCCTGCTGTGGTCGCGCGGCTGGCCGCTGGCCAGTCGCGTCGGCGAAGACGCTGCCTTCAATGCCTTCCTGGTGATGCAGCATGCGCACTCGGGCGCACAGGCGGCCGCGCTGCCTGCGGTCTCGCTCAGCGTCTGGCAGGGCGAACTCAGACCCGCCGCACTGGCGCTGTTGACAGATCGCGTGCTGACCCGTGCGGGACGGCCGCAGCGCTACGGCACGCAATCGATGCGCTGGCCGCTGTGGCCCGCGACCGTGCGGCTGCCGGTGCTTGAACCCGAGAAGCTCGACGAACGGCGCCGCGCGCTCGGCCTGTCTCCACTGCCCTGAAGAGGCTGCCCCTCGTGATGCGCTCCGCTGTTGACCCGCTCGCCCAGCCCTTCACCCTGCCCTGCGGCGTGGTGCTGAAGAACCGCCTGTGCAAGACCGCGATGACCGAGGGCTTGGGCGACGCGCAGCTGCGCGCCACGCCCGAGCACGAACGTCTGTATGCCGCTTGGGGCGCTGGCGGTGCGGCCATCAACATCACCGGCAATGTGATGGTCGACCGCTTCGTGATCGAGCGGCCGGGCAATGTGGCGATCGATATCACGCATGCGCCCAGCGTCGATGAGGAGGCCCGCGCGCGGCTGCGCGCCTGGGCCAAGGCCGGCACCCGCGACGGCGCCCAGCTGTGGATGCAGATCAGCCATGCCGGGCGGCAGTCGCCGCGCTATGCCACGCGCCAGCCCGTAGGCCCCTCGGCGGTCACGCTGGATCTGCTGGGCAGCTACAAGACGCCGCGCGCGCTGGAGGAGCACGAGATCCTCGACATCATCCAGCGCTTTGGCGCGGTGGCGAAGATCGCGCAGGACTGCGGCTTCACCGGCGTGCAGGTACACGGTGCGCACGGCTACCTGATCAGCAGCTTCTTGTCGCCGGTGACCAACCGCCGCGAGGACCGCTGGGGCGGCAGCATCGAGAACCGCGCGCGCCTGCTGATCGAATGCGTGCGCGCTGTGCGGGCGCAGGTGGGCCCGAGCTTTCCGGTGTCGGTGAAACTGAACTCGGACGACTTCCGCAAGGGGGGCTTCAGCCATGAGGACTGCCTCAAGGTGGTCGAGCTGCTGAACGCCGAAGGCATCGACCTGCTGGAGATCTCCGGCGGCACCTACGAGCAGCCGCGGCTGCTCGGCGTGGAGGGCCGCAGCGAGGACGCAGTGCAGGTGCGCAGCAGCACGCGGGTGCGCGAGGCCTATTTCCTCGAGTACGCCGAGGCCATCCGGCGGGTGGCGACGACGCCGCTGATGGTGACGGGCGGCTTTCGAACGCGCGAAGGCATGGAGGCAGCACTCGCCTCGGGCGCGCTCGACGTGCTGGGTATTGCGCGGCCCTTCTGCACGCACCCGGACTGCGCCCGCGAGCTGCTGCGCCATCGCATCGACCGTCTGCCGGCCTTCGAGCAGGGGCTGCATCTGGCGCCGCGCGGCTGGGCCTCGCCGGCCAGTTCGATCCTGCTGATGAAGATGATCAACGTGCTGGGCGCACAGGGCTGGTACTACCAGCAGATGGACCGCATCGCCCGCGGCCGGCCGGTCGACACCGAGCGCGGCATGCTGCGCAGCTTCCTGCGCTATTGGTGGGACGATCTGGGGCGGGCGATTCGGCTGCGACGTTGAGGGCCGACGCGCTGGCAAGGACGACGGCAGCCGCGTGGTGCGCGACACGCGCACCCTATCACGCCGCTCGCGCGGGTCGGTTGGCGAACGCCTGCATCAAGGCGTCACGCGCCTTTGTAGGGTAGATAAGCGCAGCGCATCTACCAGCGCTTCCCGTGGACGCCAAGGCCCATCGAAATCCGAGCGTCTGCACGCACGTCTTCGATCATCCCTGGCCCGCGCGAAGCGCTGCAGCCAGCGGATCCGTTGGCAGCGGCGCTCCCGGTCTTCCTCGGCCGCTTTCAGTCTTCCTCGGCCGCGGCCAGTCGCCCCTGCTCGCGGATCAGCGCCTGCTCGCGCGCATCGCGGATCGCCCACTCGATGGCGTCGAGATCGACTTCGGCCAGCTGCTCCTCGAACACGCCGGTCAGCGGCGTATCCGGCAGCAGGTCGCCGGTCTCGAACAGGGCCCACATCTCTTCGGCGTAGCGGGTCTGCATCAGCTCGGGCGCAAAGCGACCCAGGCTGATGCTGAGGTTGTTCACGTCGCGACGCAGCAGATCGCGCGCGGCGTTGTTGCCGGCGGCATCCACCACCTGCGGGAAGTCGATCACCACCGGGCCGTCCGCATCGACCAGCACGTTGTACTCCGACAGATCGCCGTGGATCAGCCCGCAGCAGAGCATGCGCACGACCTCGCGGATCAGCCGCGCGTGGTAGTCGCGCGCAACTTCAGGCTCAAGCTGCACCTCGCCCAGGCGCGGCGCGTTGTGGCCCTCGGCGTCGGTCACCAGCTCCATCACCAGCACCCCGCTGTAGAAGCCGTAGGGCCGCGGCACGCGCACGCCGGCGTCGAAGAAGCGGTAGAGCGCATCGACCTCGGCGGTCTTCCACGCGGCTTCGGCCTCGCGCTTGCCGAACTTGCTGGCCTTGCCCATGGCGCGGGCCTCGCGGCTGCCGCGGGCCTTGCGGCCTTCCTGGTACTGCACGCGGTTCTGGAAGCTGCGCTGCGCCATGTCCTTGTAGACCTTGGCGCAGCAGATCTCATCGCCACGCCGCACCACGTAGACCGCTGCCTCCTTGCCGCTCTTCAGCGGCCGGATCACGGCATCGAGAATGCCGTCTTCGATCAGTTCCAGCAGGGCGGCAGGGGCTTTCATCCGGGGTCCGGCGGCATCAGGGCCGCGCACATTAGCAGCCCGCGGCGCCGTGGGTGTCTTCGGGCGCGTCACCCCAGCTTGTCACAGCGCTCCACCTGCCGCAGTCTGCGCGCGCACCATCCATCGAACACAGGCCAGCGCCATGGACACCATCCCCTTCCACTTCGACTCCCACGGCGGCTTCGGCGAGGTCAAGGGCCTGGCGCGGCTGGACGAGTTCGGGCTGGAGCTGCAGTTCAGCACACGCGACGCGGTGTTCGGGGTGATCAAGAGCGACATGCGCAGCCTGCACATTCCGCTGGACAGCCTGCTCAGCGTGCGCTTCTCCGCCGGTTTCCTCTGGCTGATGCCGAGCATCGAGCTGCGCGTGCGCGACCTGAATGTGCTGGCCGGCCTGCCGGAGTCCGAAGAGGGCCGGGTCAAGCTGCGGGTCAAGTTCGGCGAGCGCCACGATGCCCGCGCCTTCGTACGCGACCTCGAAGCCATGCGCACGCACTTCCGCATCCAGATGCTGGACCGCACGCTGGACCGCATGACCGGCCACCTGACGGGTCGCGAGCCGCCACCCGCGCCGCTGCAGACCAGCGCGCCGCCGAGTGAGTCACCTGTTTCATCGCGCCCTGCCAACGTGATCTCGATGGGCAGCGGGCCGCTGGGCAACCGGCCGCGCGACTCGCAGTCCGAAAGCTGATTCCGCAGAAGGCGCCGGCCATACGCCGGCGTCCGAGCGCGCAGGCCGCTGCGCCTACAATGCGCAGCCCTTTGCCCGCCCAGTGAACACCGGATGTCGCAACTCCGCGAACTGCTCGACAAGAACCGCCAGTGGGCCGAAGCCGTGCGCGCCGAGGACCCCGCCTTCTTCAAGCGGCTGTCTTCGCAGCAGGCGCCCAAGTATCTGTGGATCGGCTGCTCGGATTCGCGGGTGCCGGCCAACCAGGTGACCGGGCTGGCGCCGGGCGAGGTCTTCGTCCATCGCAATATCGCCAACGTGGTGGTGCACACCGACCTCAACTGCCTGTCGACCATCCAGTTCGCGGTCGACGTGCTGAAGGTGGAGCACATCATCGTCTGCGGCCACTACGGCTGCTCCGGCGTGCACGCGGCGATGGCCAAGACCCGCGTGGGCCTGGCCGACTACTGGCTGCGCCACGTCGGCGATGTGGCCTACCGGCACGGCGAGATTCTCGCCGCCGCCGAGCTGGAGAGCCTGCGCCACGCACGGCTGTGCGAGCTCAATGCCATCGAGCAGGTGGTGAACGTCTGCCAGACCACCATCGTGCGCGACGCCTGGGCGCGCGGGCAGTCGCTGAGCGTGCACGCATGGATCTACGGCCTGCTCGATGGCCGCATCCGCGAGCTGGGCTTCGGCGTGGACGGCCCGGAAGACCTTGAGCCCGCCTATGCCGCCGCCATCGAGTCGGTGCGCTGCGGCGACCGCTGCGACGAGCGCGGCAAGCTGCATCCGGTGGACTAGGCGCGCCGGTCCAAGCGCCGTGTGCCCGACGCGCGTGTGCGCCTCGGCGGTTGGTGGCCCCTGAGCGCGGCGGTTTGCGTTGTCGGAGCATGGAGCCTCGACCATGCCTTGCCGATCGCCGCACCCCGACGCGACCGCCCCACCTCTTCGCCGCTCAGGCAGCGCAGCGCTTCGGCGATGCGGCGCGCGCGCGCGCGGCCGCGCTAGACTCCGGCCACCGCCAGCGGGGGCCGGAGGGGTGCATGGACACAGTGGACGACTGGCTGGCCGCAGCCCGCGACGGCGACCGCGTGGCCGGCGACGCGGCCTTCGCGGCGATCTATGCCGATCTGCGCCGGCTCGCCCAGCGCCAGCTGGCCGGACAAGGGCCGGGGCTCGGCGCCACCTCGCTGGTGCACGAGGTCTACATGAAGATGGCGCGCCCCGGCATGCAGGCGAATGACCGCCAGCACTTCTTCGCGATTGCGGCGCGCGCGATGCGCCAGCTGGTGGTCGACGACGCCCGCGAGCGCGCCGCCAGCAAGCGCGGCGGCGGCCAGCGCGCGCTCACCCTCGACGAGGGCCTGCACGACCTGCCGCTGGACGCCCGCCTCGACGACCTGCTGGTGCTCGACCAGGCGCTCGATCGGCTGGCAGCGCTGGACCGCGAGCTGGCCTCGCTGGTCGAACTGCGCTTCTTCGGCGGGCTGGAGCTGGAGGAAATCAGCCAGCTGACCGGACGCTCCGAACGCTCGCTCAAGCGCGACTGGCGCAAGGCGCGCGCGGTCCTGCACGCGGCGCTGGCCGAACGCGAGGTGCCGCATGACTGAGCCCGCCCTGCCCTGGGCCCGGCTGTCGCCGCTGCTCGACGAGCTGTTCGACCTGGAAGAAACCGCGCGCGCTGCCCGGCTGCAGGCCATCGAGGCCGAGAACCCCGCGCTGGGCGCCGAGCTGCGGCGCCTGCTGGCGGCGGATGCCGGCGCCTCCGGCCTGCTCGATCACGGCATCGCCGCCGCAGCACCGACCCTGGTCTCGCAGCTGGCCCAGTCCGAGCACGAGGGCCGCAGCCTGCAGGGCCGACAACTCGGCCACTATCGCCTGCTGGAGCGCATCGGCCGCGGCGGCATGGGCGAGGTCTGGCGCGCCGAGCGCGCCGACGGCGACTTCCAGCAGCAGGTTGCGGTCAAGCTGATCGCACCCGGCCTGCTCGGCGATTCGGCGGAGCAGCGCTTCGCCCGCGAGCGCCGGATCCTGGCGCGGCTGGAGCATCCGAACATCGCGCGACTGCTCGACGGCGGCCTCGCCGAAGGCACGCCCTACTACGCGATGGAACTGGTCGAGGGCGAGAGCCTCACCGCCTACGCCGCGCGGCTCGGGCTGTCGACCCGCGCCCGCGTCGAGCTGCTGCTGCAGGTCTGCGATGCGGTGGCCTATGCACACACGCGCCTGGTCGTGCATCGCGACATCAAGCCCGCCAACATCCTGGTCGACGGCGACGGCCGCGCGCGCGTGCTGGACTTCGGCATCGCCAAGCTGCTGGACGACAGCGACGTGCGGATCACCCGGACCGGCGTGCGCGCCTTCTCGCCGGCCTACGCCGCGCCCGAGCAGATCCGCGGCGAGGATGTGGCCACCAGCACCGACGTGTACGCGCTGGGTGCGGTGCTGTACGAGCTGCTGACCGATTCGCTGCCGCATCCCGAGCGCCGCGCCGGCGGCGATCGCCTGCTGGCGACGCTGGAGGCCGAGACCCTGGTCAAGCCCAGCCGGCGCCAGCGCGAGACCACCGGCGGCGGCGGCGCGCGTGCGATCGACGCCGACCTCGACACCATCACCCTGACCGCCCTGCACGCGGACCCGCAGCGGCGCTATCCGAGCGCGGCGCGACTGACCGACGACCTGCGCGCCTGGCTGGGCGCGCGGCCGATCGCTGCGCGCGCCGACACCGCGCGCTACCGCATGGGCAAGTTCGTGCGCCGCCATCGCTTCGCCGTCGGCGGCGCCAGCGTGGCCCTGCTGGCCCTGCTGGTCGGCCTCAGCGTGGCGCTGTGGCAGGCCGAGGTCGCGCGCGAGCAGGCGGTGCGCGCCGACGCCGAAGCCGAACGCGCGCTGGCGGCGGCCCGCCGCGCTGACGGCGAGGCCGAGCGCGCGCTCGAGGCCGCGCGCCGTGCGGACCGCATCAAGCAGTTCCTGAGCTCGATCTTCACCCAGGCCGACCCGCTGCGCCGCGATCTGCGCGGCGAGCTGACGCTGTCGCAGGCCTTCGATGACGCCGTCCAGCGCATCGACCGCGAGTTCGAGGCCGACCCCGACATCCGCATCGACCTGCTCGACGACTTCGGCGAAATCCGCGCCGGCCAGGGCGACCTGCAGGGCGCACGGGCCCTGATCGAGCGCGCGCTGGCCCTGGCCGAGGCGACGCACGGTCCGAATCATCCGAGCGTGGCCGAGTCCTCGCTCAATCTCGGCGTGCTGTCGACCTACGAAGGCCGCTTCGCCGACGGCGAAGTGCCGCTGCGGCGCGCGCTCGACATCCTCCACGGCATGTCCGATCCACCGGTGTCGATGCTGGCAGCGGCGCTCAGCGGTTTGGCGGGTGTGTTGCACTCCACCGGCCGCGGCGACGAAGCCCTGCCGCTTCTGAGAGAGGTCGTGGAGCTCCGGAAGACCCGCGCATCGGACGATCGCAGAACCCTGGCGATCGACCTGCAGAACCTGGCGACCGCGCTGGTCAGCCGCGGCTTCATCGACGAGGCCAGCACCCGCACGGCCGAAGCGCGCGCGATTCTCGAAGAGCTGCACGGCAAGGACTCCGCCGCCATGGTGCCGCTGCTGTGGCTGCAGGAAGAGATCCAGTACCACCGCGGTGAACTCGCCGCGCAGCGCGAGACGGCGCAGCTGGCGCTGGAGCTGAGCAAGCGTCATCTACCCGCGGATCACTGGTGGATCGCGCATTCGCTGACCACGCAGGGCTGGGTCTTGAATCGTGATGGCGAGTACGCCGCGGGCTATGCCGCGCTCGACGAGGCACAGGGCATCTTCGAGGGCCTGTCCAGCCCGATGGTGGTCGAAGCCCTGCTGCGGCGGGCGCAGTCCTTCAAGCTGCAGGGCCGCCTGCGCGAGGCACAGGCCGAGCTCGCCGACATCCTCGATCGCTGCAAAGCGAACGATCGCGAACGCAATCCCACCTGTCTGGCGGCCCTGGCGACGATCGCCGAAGTGGCGGGCAACAACGGGGACATCGAAGTTGCACTGGCGCACTCCGAGCGCGCGCTGGCGCTGATCGCGGAAGAACTCGGCGATCACACCGACGAATACGCTCAAGCCCTGCTGGGCCGGGCGATCGCACTCGAAGGCAGCGGCCGCGCCGAGGAGGCCGCGGCGCTGCGTCACCAGCGCCATGCGGTGCTGCGCGCGCTTTATGGAGATGAACATCCGTTCGTGCGGAGCGTGGCGGCGGCGATGGGCAGCACGAAGTGAGGCTGGCAGCGGGGTCAAGGAGTCGCCGAGCTTCCCGCTCGCTGAATCACCGGCACACAGGCGCGAGGGTACGCCCTGCGAATGCGCAATCGTCACGCTGCCAGTCGGCACGTGCGCACGGCTTGGCCGCGACTGCGGTACGGCACAACGGTCCAGCAGTTCGCGCTGTCGACTTCCACTGCACGCGCAGCGACGCATGCTTCGCGGCATGAATAGATGCGTGATCGCCCTGGTCGCCTGCGGCCTGCTCCTGGTGGCGATGCCGTCGCAGGCCCAGGACTGGCTGCGGCAACAGCGCTGGACGCAGCGTTTGGTGATCGTCGATGCGCCGCTGGAATCCGCGCTGACGCCCGCGATGGCCGCTTCCGACGCTGCGCTGCGTGAACGCCGGATGGCAGTGTGGATGCTCGACGACAGCGGCCTGCGCTGGATCGGCGGCAGTGCGCCGAGCGCTTCAGCCCGCATTGACGAAGCGCAGCTGGCGAGCCTGCGGCAAGCCCTTGAACGCGCCCCGACGCGACCGGGTCTGCATCTGTTCGGGCTCGATGGTGGCCTGAAGGCCAGCCGAAGTGGGGCCGAGCAGCTGCAGGAGCTGATCGAAGCGGTGGATTCGATGCCGATGCGGGTACGCGAAGCGCGTGGGGAGTCAGAGCGGTAGGCGTAAGCCGCGGCGGGCTTTGAGCTCGACACTCGACAGTGGTTTCCGACGGTCTCACCCGGGCCTTGTAGACGCGATGCGTACGAGGGCGGGGCAAGTGTCAAGGTCACGGTGGGCCGGGGCCCACCCTATGAGAGCACGTGCCTCACGAGTCATTCGCGGACGCGGCGCATCGCGATTCCGCGTGGGTCGCTGTCTTGCGCCGCAGAGCGGCGCGAGGCGAGCCTCAGAGCCACGGTGGGCCAGGGCCCACCCTATGCGGCGCGAGCATCTGCGACCTCGCGCTCGATCGGTCAGTCCCACCTTCGCCGGTTCTGTCTTGCGAGACTGGGCGCATCAGGACGCGCCCAGCCGCAACGCGGCACGCGCGATAACTCATAGGGTGGGCCCTGGCCCACCATGGCCTGGACGCCGGCCCCACCCATTCAAGTCCGCATGCCATCGGCCATCCTCGCATTCGACGCATGCGACCGTTCGCATGCGCCGCGTGCGCGGATTTCACCGAGGAAGCCAGCTCCGAAGTCGAAGAAGCCCCCTGCAAAGGCAGGATCAAGCGGCCGAGTTCAAAGCCGCCGCATGATGCCGCAGGTGGTCCTCGACAAAGCTCTGGATGAACCAGTAGCTGTGGTCGTAGCCGGGGTGACGCCGCACCCGCAGCGCCTGTCCGGCCCGCGCGCAGGCGGCCTCGATCAGCTCGGGTTTCAGCTGGGCGTCCAGAAACTTGTCGTCGAGGCCCTGATCGATCAGCAGTTCACCGTCGAAACGATGACCGTCCTCGACCAGGGCGGCGGCATCGTAGGCGCGCCACGCGGCGCGATCCTCGCCGAGATAGCGCGGGAAGGCCTTCTGCCCCCAGGGCACCTGGCTGGGCGCGACGATCGGCGCGAAGGCCGAGCAGCTTCGGAACACGGACGGGTTCTTCAGCGCCAATGTCAGCGCGCCATGCCCGCCCATCGAATGCCCGAACACGCCGCAGCGCTGCAGGTCGGCCGGGAAGTTCGCGGCCACCGCCGGCAGCAGTTCGTCGAGCAGATAGCGCTGCATGTTGAAGCGCGCGCTCCACGGCGCCTGCGTGGCGTCGAGGTAGAAGCCGGCAGCCTCGCCGAACTCCCAGTCGCCGGTGGCGCCTTCGATGCCGGTGTCGCGCGGGCTGGTGTCGGGCGTGACCAGCACCAGTCCCAGCTCGGCGGCGACGCGCTGTGCGCCGGCCTTGATCGCGAAGGTCTCCGGCGAACAGGTGAGCCCGGCCAGATAGAACAGCACCGGCCGCGGGCCCGGCTGCGGCGGCGTGTAGACGCCGAACTGCATCGGCCCGCCGCAGGCCTCGGATTCATGCCGGTAGAAGCCCTGCACGCCGCCGAAGCAGCGCTGGGCCGACAGCGTTTCGAGACTCATCAGTACACCACCACCGAGCGGATCGACTCGCCGCGGTGCATCAGGTCGAAGGCGTCGTTGATGCGCTCCAGCGGCATCGTGTGGGTGATCAGCGAGTCGATGTCGATCTTGCCCTCCATGTACCAGTCGACGATCTTCGGCACGTCGGTGCGGCCGCGCGCGCCGCCGAAGGCGCTGCCGCGCCAGTTGCGGCCGGTGACCAGCTGGAAGGGCCGCGTGCTGATCTCGGCCCCCGCGGGTGCGACGCCGATGATGACGCTGGTGCCCCAGCCCTTGTGGCAGCACTCCAGCGCCTGGCGCATCACCTGCACGTTGCCGATGCACTCGAAGCTGTAGTCCGCACCGCCCTTGGTCAGCGACACCAGATAGGGCACGAGGTCGCCCTCGACGTCCTTCGGATTGACGAAGTGGGTCATGCCGAACTTGCGCGCCATCGCCTCGCGCGCGGGGTTGAGATCGACGCCGACGATCATGTCGGCGCCGGCCAGACGCAGGCCCTGGATCACGTTCAGGCCGATGCCGCCCAGGCCGAACACCACCGCCTTCGAGCCGACCTCGACCTTGGCGGTGTAGATCACCGCGCCGATGCCGGTGGTGACGCCGCAGCCGATGTAGCAGACCTTATCGAAAGGCGCGTCCTCGCGGATCTTCGCCAGCGCGATCTCGGGCGCGACGGTGAAGTTGGAGAAGGTCGAGGTGCCCATGTAGTGGCGGATCGGCCGGCCGTCCAGGGAGAAGCGGCTGCTGCCGTCGGGCATCAGGCCCTGGCCCTGGGTGCTGCGGATGGCCTGGCAGAGGTTGGTCTTGGGGTTCAGGCAGTACTCGCACTCGCGGCACTCGGGCGTGTACAGCGGGATCACGTGGTCGCCTGGCTTGAGCGACTTCACGCCCGCGCCGACTTCGACCACCACGCCCGCGCCCTCGTGGCCGAGGATGGCCGGGAACAGGCCTTCGGGGTCGGCGCCCGAGAGCGTGAACTCGTCGGTGTGGCAGACGCCGGTGGCCTTGATCTCGACCAGCACCTCGCCGGCGCGCGGGCCTTCGAGATCGACGGTTTCGATGCTGAGCGGCTTGCCGGCTTCGAAGGCAACGGCGGCGCGGGTTTTCATGGCGGGGCTCCAGGCGGATGACAGCCCGCGATTCTAGGCGCTCGCGCCCCGCCAATGGCCTTGCGGACGTGAAGCCGTCGGTGACGGACCCGGCGCCGACCGCGATCGGATCACCCGTCGGGCGCGCGGACGCGAGCGCTGATCTCGCGCACCGCGGCGTCTGCGCCCGCTACTTCGCGTTGGCGAGGCGCTCGCGCCGCAGCTGCCAGCCGCGCCAGGTCATCACGAACAGGGTCAGCGCGGTCAGCGGCAGCACGCCATAGATCATGACGGTGCGGTACTCGTCGAGCAGGGCGTGCTCCTGCGCGTACATCACCAGCCAGGCGGTGTAGGCCAGATAGAACAGGAAGAAGACGCCGCCCTCCCAGCGCTCGATGCGATAGCCGTTGAACATCACCGGCAGGCAGGCCACGGCCACCGCGATCATGATCGGGATGTCGAAGCGCAGCGCCGAGGACGCCACCGGCACATCACCGGGCGCCACCAGCGCGGTCAGGCCGAGCACGGCGAGGATGTTGAAGATGTTGCTGCCGACCACGTTACCGACAGCGATGTCGCGCTGGCCCTTCAGCGCCGCCATGATCGAGGTCGCGACCTCGGGCAGCGAAGTGCCGGCGGCAACGATGGTCAGGCCGACCACCAGCTCGCTGATGCCCAGCTTCTGCGCGAAGGCGATCGCCGCCGCCACCAGCCAGCGCGAGCCCAGCACCAGCAGGGCCAGACCGGCCACGATCAGCAGCAGCTGCACCCACGTGCGATCCAGCCAGGGGCCGCCCTCGGGCAGGTCCTCGCTGGGCGCCTCGGCGGGCGCGCGACGGCTCTGCACGTACAGGCCGACCACGTAGGCGACCAGCAGACCGCTCAGCAGCAGGCCGTCCAACAGGCTGAGAGCGCCGTCGACGGCGAGTGCCCACATCAGCAGGCTGACGCCGATCATGATCGGCACTTCCTTGCGCACCAGCTGGCGATGCACCACCAGCGGCGTGATCAAGGCCGACAGGCCGAGGATGAACAGCACATTGAAGATGTTGCTGCCGACCACGTTGCCGATCGCGATATCGCCCTGGCCGTTGATCGCGCCCTGCACCGACACCGCGAGCTCGGGCGCGCTGGTGCCGAAGGCGACCACGGTCAGGCCAACGACCAGCGGCGAAATGCCGAGCGACAGCGACAGTCGACCGGCGCCACGCACCAGCAGATCCGCACCCAGCACCAGCAGGACCAGGCCCGCAGCGAACATCAGAACACTCACGCGAAACCTCTCAGACGATGCGGGTTGAAGATGGATTGCTCCCGCCGATCGCGGGCCGGCGCCAATCTTGAGCCATTCGCAGGAAATTCAAGAAGCGGCTTCATACCGTCGGTGTCTGTGCCGGCCGACGCTTGCCGACGCTCTTGGCGGCCGCTGCCACCGGCGCTGCGCGTGGACAGGCGCTGTGGCGACGCTGCTCCTCCAGCAGCGCGGGCAGGCGCTCGGCGAGGAAATCGATCAGCACGCGGATCGCCGGCAGCAGGCCGCTGCGCGAGGGAAACACCGCGTGGAAGATGCCCTGCGGCAGGCTCCAGTCGGGCAAGACCCGCTCCAGCGCTCCGTTTCCGAGCAGATCCGCGCAGACCGTCTCGGGCAGCAGGGCGATGCCGTGACCGGCCGCGGCGACTTCGCGCAACACCGGGAAATCGTGCGCCATCAGGCGCGGCTCGAAGTCGACCCGCTCGACCGCGCCGCCGGGCCCGTGCAGTTCCCAGCGCTGCTGGCCGGGCTCCTCGCTCATCGACAGACAGGCGTGGGCGGACAGGGCCGCAGGCAGATCCGGACGCCCGTAGCGATCCAGGTAGCGCGGGCTGGCGACCAGATATTCGTTGATCTGGGCGAAGCTGCGCAGGATCAGGCTGCCGTCGTCGTTGAGCCGGGTGCGCACGCGCAGGGCGACATCGATGCCCTCGTTGATCAGATCGACGCGACGATTGCTGACGTGCAGCTGCACCCGAACCTCCGGGTAGCGCTCGAGGAACTCCGGCAGCAGGCGCCCCAGCTGCTGCTGCGCGATCGCCACCGGCGCCGACACCCGCACCAGGCCGCGCGGCAGCGCCGACTGCCGCTCGACGACTTCGCGCGCGGCGCGCGCCTCGTCGAGCATGGCGCGGGCGTGGCGGTAGACGCTCTGGCCGAGATCGGTGACTGCGAAGCGGCGCGTCGAGCGCTGCAGCAGGCGCGCGCCCAGCGATTCCTCCAGTGCGGTGATACGCCTCGACAGGCGCGACTTCGGCATGCCGGTGGCGCGCTCGGCCTTGGAGAAACCGCCGTGTTCGACCACCAGGGCGAAGAACTGCAGATCGTTGAGGTCGTGCATGTGGGAGCCGGGAATCGGGAATTGGGAATTGGGAATTGGGGATTCGCAGGAGCGGGCGGCGGCGGTGTCCAGGCTGCCGCGAGATCGCAGGCCCGGGTCGGGGGCGCGGGCGAGTTCGTTCCAGCAGTGCAACGGAGCGTGCTCTTTCGATGGGTTTATCGCAACCCTTGAGCCAATCAAGCTGTGCCCAACGCCCATCCAAGGAGCACCGCCATGAAGGTCCTGCATCTCGATTCCAGCGCGCTCGGCACTGCGTCCGCCAGCCGCGAACTGACCGCCGCGGTGGTGCGCCAGCTGCGCGCCGACAACCCGCACGTCGAGGTGAGCTACCGCGATCTCGATGCCCAGCCGCTGCCGCACTTCACCGGCGCGACCCTCGCCAGGAGCGATCCCGCCGAGGCCAAGCTGGCCAAGGTCGTGCTGGACGAGTTCCTCGCCGCCGACGTCGTCGTGATCGGCGCGCCGATGTACAACTTCAGCCTGCCCTCGACGCTGAAGGCCTGGATCGATCGCATCGCGGTCGCCGGCGTCACCTTCCGCTATACCGCCAACGGCCCCGAGGGCCTGGCCGGCGGCAAGCGCGTGATCGTCGCCAGCACCCGCGGCGGCGTCTACGGCGACGCCAGCCCGGCCGACTTCCAGGAGGCCTACCTGCGCCAGGTGTTCGCCTTCATCGGCATCAGCGACGTCGAGATCCTGCGCGCGGAGGGCCTGAACCTCTCGCCCGAGAGTCGCAAGCAGGGTCTGGATGCGGCTCATGCGCGCATCACGCGCACGGAAGCCCACGCGGCCTGAGCGCTCTCAGCCCCGCGTTGCAGACTGGGGGTTCTCGAAGAAGCGTCGATTCACCGGCTCGCGCTGTGATTCTCCCGCTCGCGCTCTGTGTAGGAGCCTGCTGGCAGGCGACCGCAGCCTCCGCGTCGTATCTACGCTGCGGGTCGCGAGCAAGCTCGCTCCTACAAACAGCTGACTTTCGCAGGGGAGGGCGACAGCTTCAGAGGTGGTTGAGGAGTTTGTGTCTTGCGCGCGGATGCGCACTGCCGGCACGGGTGAGACCTTGTGATCGATCCCGCCTCCGTCTTACGAGTGTCCAGTTGTCGGGCCCCTCTCCCCCTCCTGTTCGCGTTCAGCGAGCAGCAGGAGCCCGGCCTCCGAAGCGGCCCTCCCCGTCCGCTTCGGAACTTCCAGAAGCGCGCGGCGCGCTCGCTGATATGGCCCATATGCGTCCGCTCCATCCGCGCGCGCTCGATGACCAAGCGCGGAATCCAGTCCCCCGGAGCACCGTGGTCGCCAAGGATGGCGCCGCGGTGCAGTTTTGTGCGCCTGCCCAAACCAGCGGCCGCATTCCCGCTGCCCGCGATCGGCACGCCCCCCGAGATCCCGGTGGCCCGACGTGTCTGCAGCCCGCGGCACGCGCCGCGCACCGGCGTCGACCAGCCAGCGCCTTGATCGATCTCAAGCCGCGATGCGCCCCGGCGATTACCCTGTGGCCTTCGCGGCTGCGGCCGTGCCTGCGCGCATCTCCTTCCATGAACAACGACGTCCACCCGAGCCGCCCCTGGTATCGAGAGCCGATGGTCTGGCTGATGATCGGCCTGCCGCTGGCTGCCGTGGTCGCAGGACTCAGTACGCTGGCCATCGCGATCCGCTCCGGCAGCACCGATGCGGTGCCCGACGTGGTGCGCCGCACCCTGCAGATCCAGGATGCCGACATCGCTGCCGACCGCCGCGCCATCGAGCTCGGCCTGCACGGCGAGCTGAGCATCGATGCCGAGACCGGCGCGATACAGGCGCAGATGCAGGGCCTGGGCGAGACAACGCCCGCACTCACCCTGCGTCTTCTGCATGCAGGCCGCGCCAGCCGCGATCTGGAGGTGCGTCTGGTCCAGGCCGGCGAGCGCTGGCACGGCCGCGTCGACGGCGCCACGGGCCAGGCCTGGAACATCGAGCTGTCAGCACCCGACCACAGCTGGCGGGTCGGCGGCCGGCTCGACCCCGGTGCCACCCGCAGCGAACTGATTCCCATGCTGTCGGGCGGTTGAACCCGGCCATGGACATGCGCAGCCCCGCCTGCCACCACTGCGGCGAGCCGCTGCCGGCCGTCCCCGTGCTGGCCGAGTTCAAGGGCGCGCAGCGCGCCTTCTGCTGCGGCGGCTGCGCGGGCGCCGCGCGCTTCATCGAGCAGTCGGGCCTCGGCGACTACTACAAGCTTCGCGAGGAACAGGGCCGCCGCGTCGGCGAGGAGGCGCAGGACTACAGCGCTTTCGATCGCGATGACGTGCTCGCCGAGCACAGCCGCGTGCCGGCCGAGGCCCCCGACTGCCGCGAGCTGACCCTGATCGTCGACGGCATGCGCTGCGCGGCCTGTTCCTGGCTGATCGACCGCGCGCTGGGCACTCTCGACGGCGTCGAGGACGTGCAGTCGAACGCGATCAGCGGCCGCGTGCGCCTGCGCTGGCGGCCCGCGCAGCTGCGCCTTTCCTCCGCGCTCGAACGTCTCGCTGGCCTGGGCTATGCGCCGCATCTCTCGCCCGGCGAAGGGCTGGAGCGCGCGCGCGCCGCCGAGCGCCGGCAGCTGCTGCTGCGCCTCGGCGTGGCGGGCCTGGGCAGCCTGCAGGCGATGATGTTCGCCGAGGCGCTGTACCTCGACTTCGCCAACCAGATGGCGCCGGCCACGCGCGACTTCTTCCGCTGGATCACCTTCGGCGTGTCGGCGCCGGTGGTGTTCTACGCCGGCTGGCCCTTCCTCGCCGGCATGGTCAGCGAGTTCCGCCAGCGTCGCCTCGGCATGGACACACTGATCGGCAGCTCGGTGCTGCTGGCCTACTTCGCGAGCCTCGTCGAAACCCTGCGCGGCGGCGCCCACGTGTGGTTCGACGCGGCGGTGATGTTCGTCTTCTTCCTGCTGGTGGCGCGCTACCTCGAACGCATGGCGCGGCAGCGCGCGAATGCCGCGGTGGATGCGCTGGCGCAGGTGCGGCCGGCGCTGGCCTGGAAGCTCGACGCGAGCGACGAAGCGGTACAGTTGCCAGTGGCCGCGCTGGCGGTGGGCGACCGCGTGCGCGTACCCGTGGGCGAAGCCCTGCCCGCCGATGGCGTACTCGACATGCCTGCCGCCGAGGTCGATGAAGCGCTGCTCAGCGGCGAGTCGACGCCGGTGGCCAAGCGCGCCGGCGACGAGGTCTATGCCGGCAGCATCGCCCGCCTGCAGCCACTGCACCTGCGCATCACCCGCACCGGCCAGGACACCCGCCTCTCGCATCTGACCCAGCTGGTCGAACGCGCGCAGAACGCGCGGCCCCGCGTGGCGCAGATCGCCGATCGCGTCGCCGGCCACTTCGTTGCCGCCTTGCTTGTGTCGGCGGCGTTGACCTTTGCCGTGTGGTGGCAGATCCACCCTGAGCGCGCCTTCGAGGTGATGCTGGCGGTGCTGGTCGTGAGCTGCCCCTGCGCGCTGTCGCTGGCGATTCCGGCCGCGCTCGCGACCGCCGGCAACACCCTCACCAAACTCGGCGCCCTGCCCCTGCGCGGCGATGCGCTGAGCGATCTGGCCGAAGTCGACACCGTGCTGCTGGACAAGACCGGCACGCTCACCACCGGCAGCCCGCAGATCGCGCGCATCGAGCTGCTGGGCGACCTCGATGCCGAGGCCGTCACCCGCATTGCCGCAGCGCTCGAACGCGACGCTGGTCATCCGCTGGCGCGCGCTTTCGCAGGCCTCGACGCGCCGCGCGCCGAGGCCATCGAAGTCACCGCCGGCGCCGGTGTTGCCGGTGACGTCGAAGGCCGAAGCTGGCGGATCGGCCACGCCGGCTTCGCCGCAGGATTGGATCGCGCTCTGCCCGGCGTCTGGCTGGGTGACGGGGCGCGCGCTTTCGCCCGCTTCGAACTGGTCGATGCGCCGCGCAGCGACGCGCGCGACGCCATCGCCGCGCTCAAGGCCCAGGGTCTGGACGTCGAAGTGCTGAGCGGCGATGCGCCGGAGGCTGTGCAGGCCACGGCGCGCGCGCTCGGCATCGCGCGCTGGTCGGCGCGGGCCACGCCCGAATCCAAGCTGGCCCGCCTGCGCGAACTGCAGGCGCAGGGCCATCGTGTGCTGATGCTGGGCGACGGGATCAATGACGCACCGGTGCTGGGCGGCGCCGACGTCTCGATCGCGCTGGCCTGCGGCGCGCCGATGGCGCATCGCGCGGCCGACATCGTGCTCTCGGGCGAACGCCTGATGCGCCTGCCGCAGGTGGTGCAGCTGGCCCGACGCACACGCCGGATGATCCGCGAGAATCTCGCCTGGGCGCTGGTCTACAACGCCATCGCCCTGCCCTTCGCCGCGGCGGGCTGGGTGACGCCGTGGATCGCCGCGCTGGGCATGGCGGGTTCCTCCCTGCTGGTGACGCTCAACGCGCTGCGGCTCGGGCGCAGCGCCGCGTGGACGTTGCCGGATACGGCGACAATGCAGGCTCCGACGTCGGCCGAGGCCACTCGATGAGCGTGCTGATCTATCTGGTGCCGGTCAGCCTGGTCCTGCTGGGCTTCGCGGTCTGGGCCTTCTGGTGGGCGGTCAAGCGCGGCCAGTTCGACGACCTCGACACGCCGGCCATCGACATCCTCGCCGAGGACAGCAAGGACCGCGATCTGAAGAACACCGCCGAGGCGCGCGCGCAGTCCGAGCGCAAGCACCCGTGAGCAAGCACGAAACCCCATGCCGATCGACTGGCTGAGCCTCGGCGCCGCCCTGATCGCCGGCCTGCTGGGCGGCGTGCATTGCGTGGCCATGTGTGGCGGCGTGGCGGCCGGCATCGCCGTCAGCGCGCGCGCGCAAACGCCCGGAGAGGCCTGGCGCATGGCCTGGCGCAGCAACCTCGGTCGCATCACCGGCTACACCCTGGCGGGTCTGCTCGTGGGTGGCTTCGGCGCGGGTCTGATCGCACTCGCGCGCAGCGATGCCCTGCTGCTCGGCGCGCGCATGGCGGTGGGTGCCGTGCTGGTGCTGGTCGGCCTGCGCATGCTGTTCCCCGGCGCCGGCTTCAACCTGTTTGCCAAGCCGGGCGCCGCGCTGTGGGCGCGACTAGCGCCGCTGCAACGGCGCCTGCTGCCGGCCAATACCGCGCCGCGACAGTTCGCGATGGGCCTGCTCTGGGGCTGGCTGCCCTGCGGGCTCAGCCTGACCCTGCTCTCCGCGGCGTGGCTGAGCGCCGATGCCCTGCAGGGCGCACTTATCATGGCCAGCTTCGGCCTTGGCACCCTGCCGCTGATGCTGCCGCTGACCTACAGCGGCGCCCGCGCCTTGCGCTGGCTGCAGCGCCCCGACGCCCGCCGCGCCGCCGCCGCCCTCGTCATCGCCTCGGGCCTGCTGACCCTGGCCGCGCCGTGGCTGGCGCAGATCCCCGCGGTGCATGGGGTGTTGGAGGCGTTGGGGTGTAGGACGGTGTGATGGTTCGGGATTCGGGATTCGGGATTCGGGATTGGCTGTTCGCGGTGTCGAGCCCTCCGGCAAGCGATGCTTGCGCATACTTGGGTAGCGCGCGTGCCTGTGCATCGAGCTCGATTCTTGCGTGCGACGAATCCCGAATCCCCACTCCCGAATCCCGTCACTTCACAACGGCCTGAAGAAAAACTCCCCTGCCTCGTGCCCGGCGAACTGGATCGGTGCGTACTGCGGCACCTGCGAGATCGGGGCGTCGAGGGCGGCCAGCGCCAGCGAGGCGTTGATCTCGCGGTACAGGCGGGCGCCTTCGAGCACGCGGTTGTTGTCCTGCAGCACATTCAGGAAGGCGCGGGCGAAGTAGGAGTGGCGGCCGCTGCCGGCGTCCGGCACCGGCTGCAGGCCGCCTGAGGTGAGCGCCAGCCGTGAGCGCGAGCTGTTCAGGCTGCGCACCCAGTCGGCCCAGTCGGCGCCGGGCTCGGTGGCTGCATAACTGGGCAGGCCCGCGCCCGCCAGCGCGCCGGAGTAGCAGGAGTCGGCCACCACCAGCACATGGCGTGAGGCCAGACCCTCCAGCAGGTCGGAGACGGCGCGGTTGGAAATCCAGCTCGACGCATCGCCGGCGCGCGCATCGACCGGGATCCAGTAGCCCTCGCGACCATCCGACGACAGCTCGCCGTGGCCGGCGTAGTAGACCAGCAGGTTGTCCTCGGGCTTCAGGGTTTCGCGCAGCTCGGACAGCGCGCGCAGCACGTCCATGCGGGTGGCGTTGAGCAGCAGGCGCGTCTCGTGGCCATAGCGTTCGCGCAGCAGCTGGGCGACCGCGGTGGCGTCGTTGACCGCGCTGCCCAGCGCTGGGAAGCGCGTATCGGCGTAGCTGTTGTTGCCGATCACCAGCGCGTGGTAGCGGCCGAGCTTGATGCTGGCCGGCAGGGCGCCGGGCGTCGGGCTGCGGCGCCCGCTCTCCGGAGCGGCCGCCTCGGGTGCGAGCAGGCTGAAGCTGAGCTCGGCGACCTCGCCGCCGCGCCCCAGCGCCTCGATGCGCACGTCGAGCCCGCCGGGCGGCACCTCGACACTGGCGCGGAACAGGCCGTTGTCGGCCAGCACCACCGGCAGGTCATTGATGCTCAGGCGCTCGATGCGCTGCGGCTGCGAGACGCGCCCGACCACCGCCTGCCGACCCGGCGCGCTGCGCGCAGCACCGCCGCCACCGCTGCGGATCAGGGCCAGCGCGGGGCTGATGATCTCAAGCTGCGGGGTGACGCTGGCCAGCAGGCCGCCGCCGGCCAGTGCCACCTGCTGCTCCAGCGCAACGATGGTCAGCTGCTGCTCGCGCAGCACGCCCTCGCGCTCGGCCAGCTGGGTTTCCAGCAGCTTCATCAGCTGCCAGTCCTCCTGCTTGCGCGCCTCCAGCTCGCGCTCGAGCGCGGCCAGCTGTTCGGCGTAGGCACCGCGCTCGCGCGCGGTCGATGCCGACGCCGCGGCCGCCTGCGATTCGAGCGCGGCCGCGGCCGCCTGGCCCGATTCGATGGCGCGCTGCACGCGCTGGCGCTGTTCCTCGAGCGCGGCGGCATCCGCGGCCTGTGCGGCGACCAGCTCGGCGGCTTCGGCCTCGCGCCGCTTGACCGACTCGCGCTGCGCGGCCAGCCGCTCGCGCAGGCTCTGCAGCTCGGTCTCCTGCGCTTCGATGCGGCTGCGCATCGCCTGCAGATCGGCGCGCTCGGCGCCGGCGCGCTCGCGCACCTCGGCCAGCTGGCTGCGCAGGCGCTCGGCCTCGCTGCGCGCGCGGGCGGCATCGGCGCGCCGCTGGGCCAGCTCGGCTTCGAGTTCGGCGACGCGCTGCTCCAGCGCGGCGATCTGCTCGCGCTGGGCGGCGATGGTGGCGTCGCGCTTTTCGAACTCGACGCGCACCACCGAGGCATACAGCAGCTCGTCGCCGGCGCCCGCGGATTCGCGGTAGAGGTTGAGCGCGCGCAACGGGTCCGCCGTCACCCCCTGGCCCTGTTCCAGCAGCAGGGCAAGATTGGCCTTGGCGCGTCTGTGCCCCTGGGCCGAGGCCTTCTCGAACCAGCCCGCAGCCGTCGAGGGGTCGGGCGCGGTGCCCAGGCCCTTCATCAGGATTTCGCCGACGTAATTCTGAGCCTCGGCGTCACCGGACTCGGCCGCGCCGAGCCAGACCTTCATCGCGGTGCGGTAGTCGGCGCGATCGAAAGCGACGTACTCGCCGCCGCGAATCGCGCAGTCGGCTTGGGTGGTGCGCACCGGGCGCCGCGCGGAAAGGAAGCTGGCCTGGCCGCCAAGCCGGCGCACCTGCCCCGGCAGCAGGCAGTCGACCACCAGCAGGTCTTCCGGCACCGCGGCGGTCGCGGCCCGCACCGCGCTGCCGGGCGCTGCGAGCCCGGCCAGCACCACGATCAGGACACCGAGGGCCGCACAGGCGGCACGTGCTGGATCGATCCCGCCCATCGCCCTTCTCCCGTCGCAAGCATCTGAATACTGCGTGAAGGCCCGAGTATACTCGTGTGAACCGCGTCACTACTGCCGGCCAGCCACGCGATGGCCTGCGCAGCGAACGCCCACGCGGCCCGCCATGGCCGAGGCAGGAGATCGACAATGTCCACCCCGCATTCACTCCTGCACAGGTCGACGCGGTGGACGCGTCGCGCGGCCGTCCTCGGCCTGCTGGCACTGCTGCCCTCGCTGGCCGTCGCCACTGGCTGCAGGCTGGAGTTCGTCGAGAACTCGCCGATCGCGCTGGCACCGGACACCAGCGGGTCGCTGTCGCTGCGAGCGGTCGATACTGGCGCTGGCGCCTGCAGCGCGGCGGGCTTCGTGATCAGCGTGGTGACCGACACCACGGCAGGCACCCAGATCACGCCGCTGACCGGCAGCCTGATCGGCAATTCGGTGCCCCAGGCGCTGAACATCATCGCTCCGCCCGTCGGCGGCGGCAGCGTCACCTGGCTGGCCACCTGCGCCACCGGCTGCGAAGCCACCTCCCCGCCCAATCCGCAGTTCACCGTGAACATTCTCGGCGGCACGCGCGAGCTGCAGCTGCTGCCCGGCACGCCGACCGAGGTGCCGCCCGGCAGTCCACTGCCTGTCGATGTGCGCGTCACCGACGGTGGCGTGCCGGTGGCCGGCGTGAGCGTGAACTGGCAGACGGTGAGCGGCAACGGCAGCGTCGCCCAACCCAGCACCACCTCGATCCCCTCGGGCCTGGCCAGCAATACGCTGACGGCGGCGGCAGGCCCAGGCCTGACCCTGTTCCGCGCGACCCGCGGCGATGACCCGATGGTCAATGTCGACATCCCGCTGGAGTCTGTCGTCTACAGCTTCAGTCCGGGCAACGGGCCGATCGCTGCCGCGCCGGGCCAGCCGATCCTGCTCGAAACCCGTTTGTTCCGTCAGGGAACCACGCTGAGCAACCCGGCCGGCGCGCCGGTGTTCTGGGAGCCCACCGGCGGCCCGGGCGCCGCCTCGGTGGTGCCGCAGACCAACGGCGTGACCGACACCGGCGGCTTCGCCCGCGCCAGTTTCCAGGCGAGCGTGCCGGGCACGTATACGCTCGATGCCTTCTTCTTTCCGGGCCCACCCTTTCCGATCACCGCCAGAACCTTCACGGTCAACGTCGCCGGTGCGAGCAACGGATCGATCGAGGTCGTCGAGGCGCCAGGATCGATCTACAGCGACGAGACCTCAGAACGCGGCATCGAGGTCCAGCTGCTTGGCGGTGCCGCCAATGGCCTGCCCGCGCCGCTGGTCGACGCCGAGGTGTCGTTCTACATCAGCAGCGGCAACGCCAGCTTCAGCAACGGCTTCGGCCTGGTCATCGAGCGCACCGACAGCGAGGGCCGGGTTCGCAGTCCCACACTGTCGGCGGGGCGTTCCACCGGGCCCATCGTGGTGCAGATTTCCAGCCCGGGACTGCCGGCCGCTGAAGCTGTGGTGAGCGTGCTGCCCTCGACCTATCGGATCGAAGCCCTGCCCCTTTCCGCGCCACCGCGCCTCGGCGAGACCAGCGAACTGGTCGCGCAACTGTGGCGACGCGGCAGCGGCGCCGAAGTTGCCGTGGACGCCGGACGCGTCGAGTGGCGGGCCAGCGGTGGCCGCCTGGCCACTCCCACCAGCACCAGCGGCGCCGACGGCCGCGCGGACAACCAGCTCACCCCTGAGGTCCCCGGTCGATACGAGGTGGTCGCCCGCTTCGCGCCTGGCCTGGGTCTCGTCGCGAGCGAGGCGCGCTTCCGGCTCGATGTCGCAGGCGGCCAGCTGCGCCTGGTGTCCGGCGACAGCCAGCAGGCGCCCGCTGGTGCCAGCCTGCCCCTGCCTATCGTTCTGCAGGCGCTGCAGGATGGGCGGCCTCAGTCCGGCATCGCCGTGCGTCTGGCCTCCGTCCCACCCGGGCTTGCCACCGCGGAGCCCGAGCAGGCAGTGACCGGCAGTGACGGCCGCGCCAGCTTCAGTGTGCGGCTGTCGCCCAATGCGCAGGGCGAGGTCGCGCTGCGCGCAACGCGCGCCGACAGCGGGGCCAGCGTCGCGCTGACTGCGCGCGTCGGCGCGACCGCCGAGATCCGTCGGCTCGAGGTGCTTTCGGGCAGCGGACAGTCGGGCGTCGGCGGCGCCACGCTCCCCCAACCCCTGCTGCTGGCTGCGCTCGATGACGAACGCGCCACCAGCGGGATCCGCGTCGACTTCAGCGTGCAGCCTGAAGGCGCCGCCGAGCTCAGTCCGGACAGCGGCCTGACCGGCAGCGACGGCCGCCTGGCGACCACGGTCAGGCTCTCGCCCTCGGCCGCCGGTACCGTGCGCGTGCTCGCGCGCCGCAGCGACGCCCCTGAGGCCGTGGCCGAGTTCATCCTGTTCGCGGCGGTCGGCGGCGAGAGCAGCCTGCAGATCGAAGCCGGCGACCTGCAGACCGGTGTGCGCGGCGGCAGCGGCAGCGCACTCGTCGTGCGCCACACCCGCAACGGGCTGCCGGTGCAGGGCGCCACCGTGCTGTGGCAGGCCGTTGAGGGCGGCGCGCGTCCGGCCGTGGCCAGCAGTCAAACCGACGCCGAGGGCCGCGCCCGCGTCGATCTGCAGTTCGGTGAGGTCGCCGGCGGCTCGCGGATCCGCGCACGGATCGACCAGGACCTCGAAGTGTTCTTCCGCGTCACCACCGTTGAAGGCCAGCTGCTGGCGCTGTCCGGCAACAACCAGAGCGCTGCTGCCGGCAGCGCGCTGGCGCAGCCGCTGGTGGTTCGGATCCAGCCGGCCGCCGCCGGCATCCCGGTGCAGTGGCGCGTGCTGAGCGGCGGCGGCAGCCTGCAGCAGACGGAAACCGCGACTGACGCGAATGGCGAAGCGCGTAGCGGCTGGACCCTCGGACCGCAGGCCGGCACCCAGAGCGTGGGGGTTCGCCTCGGCGGCGGCGAGGAGCTGGTGTTCAGCGCAGAGGCCGGCGCGATCGCGGGCAGCCGCATCGAGATCGTCAGCGGCAACGGCCAGACCTTGCCGCCCGGCGTCGACAGCGCGCCGCTGCTGGTGCGGGTGCTGTCGGCCAACGGCGCGCCAGTGGCAGGCCAGCGGGTGCGCTGGAGCAGCGAACGCGCCGCGCTCGACGCCGAAGAGCGCATCACCGACAGCGAGGGCCGCGCCAGCGTGCGTGCGCGCGTCAGCCTGCCCGGCGCCGCTCGCGTGCTCGCGCAGATCGACGGCAGCGAGGCCCGCGTCGAGTTCAGCCTGAATGCGGGCTTGGCGCAGCTTGGACCGCTCGATCCCCGCCAGCGCGATGTCGCCGAGATGCTCGACCGTGCCTGCGCGGCGCTGTCGGCACTGCCCAATCCCAATGCCGCGCAGCGCGACCTGCTGGCGCGCTGCGGCGATCTGTCCGATCAGGCCGGCGCCGATCCGGCGCAGGTGGGGCGCGCGCTTTCGCAGCTGCCCAATGATGTGGGCTTGAGCCTTGCGCGCGCCGGCGACGAAGCCATGCGCGGGCAGATCGGCAACCTCGACCAGCGCCAGCGCGCGCTGCGCGGCGGCCAGCGCACGCAGGTCGCCTTCGGCCTGAACACGCCGGACGGCAGCCTGCCGCTGTCAGCCCTGCCTGCGCTCGCCGCGATGGTCGATGGCGAAGCGCTCGGCGACGAAGTCGGATCGGACTTCGAACGCTGGGGCGCTTTCGTCAACGGCAGCTTCGGCCGCGGCCGCTCGCGTGGCACCGGCCTGAACCCGGCCTTCGACTACGACCTCGGCAGCCTGACCGCCGGCGTCGACTACCGCTTCAGCGACCGCTTCGTCGCCGGCGCGGCGCTCGGCATCAACCGCGACAGCACCGAGTTCGCTGCCGGCCGCGGCGAGCTGGAAAGCCGCGGCAGCGTGCTCTCGGCCTATGCCAGCGTCTGGCTGCCGAAGGACGCCTACCTCGACGCCAACCTCAGCTACGGCCGCAACCGCTTCGACCTGAGCCGCCGCCTGCGCTTCAACCTCGGCAGCGTCAGCGTGGACCAGCGCGCCGAGGCCGACACCGACGCCACCCTGCTCGGCGGCAGCCTTGCGCTCGGACGCGACTGGCAGCTCCGCAGCTGGAGCCTCGGCGCCTATCTGCGCGGCCAGTTCAGCCGCGTCGAATACGACGCCTTCGAGGAGCGCATGATCGGGGGCCGCGCCGGCGAGGGTCTGGGCCTGCGGGTGGAGTCGCCGCGCTGGAACAGCCTGGAGGGCGTGCTGGGCGGCCGCGCTTCGCGGGCCTACAGCTTCGACTGGGGCGTGCTGCTGCCGAACCTGATGTTCGAGTACAGCCGCGAATTCCGCGACGACCCCTCGCGCCTCGACGCCAGCTTCCTTGCCGACCCTACCGGCGGCGTGTTCAGCCAGAGCGGTGCCCCCATCGACCAGAGCCACGTCAATCTGGGCCTCGGCATGAGCGCGGTGTTCCCGGGCGGACGCAGCGGCTTCCTGCAGTACGAGCGCCGCCTGCAGGACGACCGCATCAGCCACTGGCTGCTGTCGATCGGCGGGCGCTGGGAGTTCTGAGGTGGCAGCCGGGATTCGGGATTCGGGATTCGGGATTCGGGATTCGGGATTCGATGCTCGCTGGCTTCAGCAAGTAGGTTGGGCCAAGCGAAGCGCGGCCCAACGACCTTATCGGCTGCGTTCACCGATGCCACCGCTCCTCGACGATGAGACCCGGCACGGGTCGACCCCAGGCAGCGGCGCGCCTTGCACACCTTCCTGCTGGCGAATGCCTTCGGCTCTGATCGCCGCATGCGGGACCTTGCGATCGGTCTCGTAGCGCGCAGCCGCTGCAGCCCAGAAACGCGTGTAGCAGCTGCCTCAGGCCCTTGGGCCCGCGAAGGCAATGACCTGGTCGATCCGCTCGGCCCCGCAGAGCAGCATCATCAGTCGATCCACGCCCAGCGCCACGCCGGCGCAGTCGGGCAGGCCATGCTGCAACGCCGCCAGCAGGTGTTCGTCGATCGGCAGCTCGGTATCGCCGCGCGCGCGCCGACGCTGGTTGTCGCGCTCGAAGCGCGCGCGCTGCTCCTGCGCATCGCTGAGCTCGTGGTAGCCGTTGGCCAGCTCAACGCCGCCGACATAGACCTCGAAGCGACAGGCATGCGCCTCGACGCCCTCGCCCGCCACCCGCGCCAGCGCGCACTGGCTGGCCGGAAAGTCGTGCAGCAGCAGAAGTTCGTCGCGCGGCAGGGCGGGCTCGATCCGATGGGTCAGCAGCAGGTCCAGCCAGTCGTCGCGCTCCAGGCCGTCCGCATCGATGTCATGCCCGGCGAGCGCCGCGCGCAGCTCGGGCTCGCTGGCCAGGGCCGGATCGATTCCGATGTGCTCGCAGAACAGCGCGCGATAGCTCGCACGTCGGACCTTCAGCACACGCCCGACCAGGGCGAAGGCCGACAGCAGCAGCTCGGCGACCTCGTCCATCAGCCGGTAGTGGTCGATGCCCAGCCGGTACCACTCGAGCATGGTGAACTCGGGGTTGTGGCGGCCGCCGCACTCGCCGTCGCGGAACACCCGCCCCAGCTCGTAGCAGTCGCCCACGCCGGCCGCCAGCAGGCGCTTCAGCGGGAACTCGGGCGAAGTGCGCAGGTAGCGCCGCCGCGAGGGGCCGGCGTTCGGGCCGCTGTAGTCGAGCGCGAAGCTGCGGATGTTCGGCTCGGTGTTGGCTGCCGCCGACATCAGCGGCGTCTCGACTTCGAGCACGCCGCGCGCCGCGAAGAAGGCGCGGATGCACTGGTTCAGGCGGGCGCGCAGCACCAGCGCATCGGTGCTGGCGCCCGGGCGCCAGTTCGCAAGCATCCGCTTATTCGATGCTCTGGCCGATGCGGCCGAATTCGAAGTCCCAGTTGAACCAGATCAGGAAAGCGCGGCCAACCAGGTTGCGCTCCGGCACGAAGCCCCAGGCGCGGCTGTCGAGGCTGTTGTCGCGGTTGTCGCCCATCACGAAGTAATGGCCCTCGGGCACCACCCAGCGCCCCTCGCCTTGACGACCGAGCTGGTTCGGGCGCATCAGGATCTCGTGCTCGCGTTCGCCGAGCATCTCGCGCAGGTGATCCGCACCATCCATCTCGCGGCCCGCACCCACGCCGATGTAGCGACCGATGCGCTCCTGCGGCTGCGGCTCGCCATTGATGAACAGGGTCTTGTTGCGATAGACGACCTCGTCACCCGGCAGGCCGATCACCCGCTTGATGTAGTTCTCCTTCGGGTTCACCGGATAGCGGAACACGATCACGTCGCCGCGCTCGGGCAGGTTCAGCTCGACGAACTTCTTGTCGAGCACCGGCAGGCGCAGACCGTAGGTGAACTTGTTGACGAGAATGAAATCGCCGTCCTGCAGGTTGGGCATCATCGAGCTGGACGGAATCCGGAAGGGCTCGGCGAGGAAGCTGCGCACGATAAGCACGATCAGGATCACCGGAAAGAACGAGCGCGAGTACTCGACGATCACCGGCTCGCGCACCACTTCGGTACCCAGGCTGGAGCTGGCCTGCGAGCGCTGGGCGCGGCCCTTGGCGAAGAACAGGGCGTCGACCGCCCAGACGAATCCAGTGAACGCAGCCAAACCAACCAGCAGGACGGCAAAGTCGAAATTCACGTGTGGGCTTCCAGGCGTGGGGTGTGGGGGCGGAGCGGACCGCGCTTACTTGTTGTCGACCTGCAGCACGGCCAGGAAGGCTTCCTGCGGGATCTCCACGCTGCCGACCTGCTTCATGCGCTTCTTGCCTTCCTTCTGCTTCTCCAGCAGCTTGCGTTTGCGGCTGACATCGCCGCCGTAGCACTTGGCCAGCACGTTCTTGCGCATGGCCTTGACCGTGGAGCGCGAGATGATCTGCGCGCCGATCGCCGCCTGGATCGCGACATCGAACATCTGCCGCGGGATCAGTTCCCGCATGCGCTCGCAGATGTCGCGACCGCGACGGTCGGCGTGCATGCGATGGCAGATCATCGACAGGGCGTCGACGCGGTCGCCGTTGATCAGCACGTCGAGGCGCACGAAGGGGCCGGGCTCGAAGCGCTGGAAGTGGTAATCGAGCGAAGCGTAGCCACGGCTCACCGACTTCAGGCGATCGAAGAAATCGAGCACCACCTCGGCCATCGGCAGCTCGTAGCTGATCTGCACCTGGCTGCCGAGGTACTGGATGTTCTTCTGCACTCCGCGCTTTTCCTCGCACAGCTTGATGACGTTGCCGACGTAGTCCGGCGGCGTCAGCACGTTGGCGAGGATGATCGGCTCGCGAATCTCCTCGATCTTGTTGACCGGCGGCAGCTTGGCCGGGTTGTCCAGCGAGAGGATCGCGCCGTCGGTGGTCAGCACCTCGTAGATCACCGTCGGCGCGGTGGTGATCAGATTGAGGTCGTACTCGCGCTCCAGACGCTCCTGCACGATCTCCAGATGCAGCATGCCCAGGAAGCCGCAGCGGAAGCCGAAGCCCATGGCCTCCGAGCTTTCCGGCTCGAAGCGAAGGGCGGCATCGTTCAGGCGCAGCTTTTCCAGCGCCTCGCGCAGGGCTGGAAAATCCTCGGCGTCGACCGGGAACAGGCCGGCGAACACGCGCGGCTGCATTTCCTGGAAACCCGGCAGCGGCTGCGGCGCCGGCTTGGCGGCGAGCGTGATGGTGTCGCCGACCGGCGCGCCGTGCACGTCCTTGATCGAGGCGCACATCCAGCCCACTTCGCCCGGCCCCAGCTTGTTCTTGACCAGACGCTTGGGCGTGAACACGCCGACCTGGTCGACCTGGTGAACGCGCCCGGTCGACATCACCAGGATCTTCTCGCCGGGGATCAGATCGCCCTGCACCACGCGCACCAGCGAGACCACGCCCAGGTAGTTGTCGAACCAGGAGTCGATGATCAGCGCCTGCAGGCGATCGGTGTCGCCGACCTTGGGCGGCGGGATCTTCTTGACGATGGCTTCGAGCACGTCGCGCACGTTCAGGCCGGTCTTGGCGCTGACCTGCAGGGCGTCGGTGGCGTCGATGCCGATCACCGCCTCGATCTCGGTCTTGACCTTCTCGCAGTCGGCGGTGGGCAGGTCGATCTTGTTCAGGACGGGAATGACCTCCAGGCCCTGCTCGACCGCCGTGTAGCAGTTGGCGACCGACTGCGCCTCGACGCCCTGGGCGGCGTCCACCACCAGCAGCGCGCCTTCGCAGGCCGACAGCGAGCGGCTGACCTCATAGCTGAAGTCGACGTGGCCGGGGGTGTCGATGAAGTTGAGCTGGTAGGTTTGGCCGTCCAGCGCCGTGTAGGGCAGCGAGACCGACTGGGCCTTGATGGTGATGCCGCGCTCGCGCTCGATCGGATTCGAGTCGAGCACCTGGGCTTCCATCTCGCGTTCGGCCAGGCCACCGCAGATCTGGATGATGCGGTCGGCGAGCGTGGACTTGCCGTGGTCGACGTGGGCGATGATGGAGAAATTGCGGATGTGCTGCATGCGTGGGGCCGTGGCCCGCCTCGATCTGGGCGAAATGACCGCGCATTATAGCCCGCGGCACGCCGCGGGCCGGGATTCGGGAGTGGGGATTCGGGATTCGTTGAGCCGGCGCTCGCGGATGTGAAGCCCCTGCGCTGATCCAGGCTCGGCCTACCCAAGCGCCGCAGCGGCCGACGCAATCGGCGCCACCCATGGCCTCGCGCGCTCCAGCGAATCCCGAATCCCCACTCCCGACTCCCGGCCGTCACCCCATCGGGCTGGCCAACTGCGACAGGAAATGCCCCAGCAGCCGCGGCTCGGCGATCAGCATGAAGACCAGGCCGTAAACCGCGCCCCACAGATGCGCGCTGTGGTTGATGTGATCGCCGCCCCTGCGGTCCATATAGACGCTGTAGGCGATGTACAGGCCGCCGTAGATCACCGCCGGCACCGGCAGGAAGAACACGAAGATCAGGTTCCAGGGCGCCAGCAGGATGAAGGCGAACAGCACCGCCGAGACCGCGCCCGAGGCGCCCAGCGTGCGGTAGTGCGAGTCGCGGGCGTGGCGGAAATAGCCCGGCAGCACCGACACCAGCAGGGCCGAGACATAGAAGAACGGAAACGCCCACAGGCCGAAGCGCTCGGCGAGGAAACCCTCGATCAGCCGCCCGAAGAAGAACAGCGTGATCATGTTGAACAGCAGGTGGCCGAAGTCGGCATGCACCAGGCCATAGGTGAACAGGCGGTCGTACTGGCCGCGCTGCACCGCCGGCGACCACAGCAGCAGACGGTCCAGCAGGCCGGGTCGCTCGAAGCACTGCCAGCTCACCAGCCCGGTGAGCAGGATGAAGCCGAGAGTGAAAGGAAAATCGAAGTCCATCAGTCCGCTCCCGGCAGCTCGAAGGGCCCGTGCGCGGCCTCGGCGCGCTGCCAGGCTGGGCGCGCCTTGACCCGTGCGACAAAGTCGCGCACCCGCGGCAGCTCCAGCCCGCTGCGCTCGATTGCCGCCATCAGCGGGTAGCTCATCTGCACGTCGGCGGCGGAGAAGGCATCGCCGGCGAACCAGTCGGATTTCGCGAGCTGCTGCTCGACGAAACGGAAGTGGGTCTGCAGCTGCGGTCGCACGTAGTTGGCCATCACCTTGGCGCACAAGCCTTTGACCACCGGACGCACGAAGAAAGGCATCGGCTGGCTCGGCAGACGCGCGAACACCAGGGCCAGGATCAGCGGCGTCATCAGCGAGCCTTCGGCGTAGTGCAGCCAGTAGCGGTAGTCGAGCGCGGCCTGGCTGCCGGCCTTGGGCTTGAAGCGGCCGGCACTGTCGTAGCGCTCGACCAGATACTCGATGATCGCGCCCGATTCGGCGACCGTGACCTCGCCGTCGGTGATCACCGGCGATTTGCCCAGCGGATGCACCGCGCGCAGCGACTTCGGCGCCAGGATGGTCTTGGGGTCGCGCCTGTAGACCTTGACCTCGTAGGGCTGGCCCAGCTCCTCCAGCAGCCACAGCACCCGCTGCGAGCGCGACTTTTCCAGATGATGGACGACGATCATGGGCAGCTTCCGGGCCGGACAAGGGCGCCAAGGGTAGCCCAGCCCGATGCGGCTGCGTCTCCTCGCCGGGCCTTCACGGTTTCCGGCTAACCTGTGCGCCCTCTCAGCCCACAGACCGGCAGCCCATGAGCATCCAGATCGGCGACTCCATCCCCGAAGCCACCCTGAACCTGCTGCGCGACGGCGTGCAGGCCGTCACCACCTCCGAGATCTTCAAGGGCAAGAAGGTGGTGCTGTTCTCGGTGCCGGGTGCGTTCACCCCGACCTGCTCGGCCAAGCACCTGCCGGGCTATGTCGAGAAGTTCGAGGAGTTCCAGCGTCGCGGCATCGAAGTGGCCTGCATGGCGGTCAACGATGCCTTCGTGATGGGCGCCTGGGGCAAGAGCCAGAACACGCCCGAGGGCCTGATGATGCTGGCCGACGGCAACGGCGCATTCACCCAGGCCCTGGGCCTGGAGCTCGACGCCAGCGCCTTCGGCATGGGCATCCGCAGCAAGCGCTTCGCCCTGTACGCCGAGGACGGCGTGGTCAAGCTGCTGCACGTCGAGGCCGCGGGTGAGTTCAAGGTGTCTTCGGCCGAGTCGGTGCTGGCCGCGCTGGACGCCTGAGCCACCCGCGGGCGCGAGTCGCCCGCCCCGATGTCGACGAAGCGGGCGCCCCAGGGCGCCCGCTTCGCGTTTGCGGCTTGCGCAAGCGCTGACCCGCCCTCACCTTGCCGCGATGGATACCCCCGCCCCCGCTGTCGACCACCGCCGCACCACCCGCGCGGTGGTGGCCACCCTGCTGCCCTTTCTCAAGCCCTACCGCGGTCGCATCGCTCTGGCGCTCGCCTGCCTGATGGCGGCCAAGCTGGCCGGCCTGACCGTGCCGATGATCCTGAAGAACCTGGTCGACGGGCTGAATCTGCCGTCCGACGCGGCCAGCCTGATGCTGGTGCTGCCGGTCGGCCTGCTGCTGGCCTATGGCGCCGCACGCCTGTCCGAGCGGGTATTCACCGAACTGCGGCAGATCGTGTTTGCGCGGGTGATGGCACGCAGCGCGCGCACGGTGATGCTGAAGGTGTTTCGCCACCTGCATGCGCTCAGCCTTCGCTTCCATCTGAACCGCAAGACCGGCGGCGTCAGCCGCGACGTCGAGCGCGGCGGCAGCTCGATCTCCGACCTGCTCGACTGGACGCTGTACACCATCTTCCCGACGATCATCGAGGTCACGCTGGTGACCATCGTGCTGGTGGTGCTCTATGACACCGGCTTCGCGCTCATCACCGGCCTCACCCTGATCGCCTACATCGTCTGGACCATCCGCGTCACCGAGTGGCGCACCAAGTTCTACCGCGCCTCGGTCGAAGCCGATACCGCGGCCAGCGCGTCCGCCGTGGATTCGCTGCTGAACTACGAGACGGTCAAGTACTTCAACAACGAAGAGCACGAGGCGCAGCGCTTCGATGCCAGCCTGCGCACCAAGGAAGAGGCCGAGGTGCGCAGCTACAAGACGCTCGCGGTGCTCAACATCGGCCAGAACTCGATCATCTCGCTGGGCGTCACTGCGCTCATGTGGCGCGCCGCTTCTGGCGTGGTATCCGGCGAGCTCACGGTCGGCGATCTGGTCCTGGTCAATGCCTACCTGCTGCAGCTGGCGGCACCGCTGAACTTCCTCGGCATGATGTACCGCGAGGTCAAGCAGGCGCTGACCAATATCGAGAAGCTGTGGAACCTGCTGGATGAGAACCGCGAGGTGCAGGACCGCACCGACGCGCGCGTGCTGCAGGCGATACGGCCGGTGGTGGAGTTCGAAGACGTGCGCTTCGCCTACGACGAACGCCGCGAGATCCTGCACGGCATCTCTTTCCGCATTCCGGCCGGCGGCACGGTCGCCGTGGTCGGCCACTCCGGCAGCGGCAAGAGCACGCTGGCGCGCCTGCTCTACCGCTTCTACGACGTGGGATCCGGCCACATCCGCATCGACGGACTCGACCTGCGCGACTACACCCAGGACAGCCTGCGCGCGGCGATCGGCATCGTTCCGCAGGACACCGTGCTGTTCAATGACTCGATCCGCTACAACATCCGCTACGGCCGCGTCGATGCCAGCGATGCCGAGGTCGAGGACGCCGCCCGTGCCGCCCACATCCACGACTTCATCGCCGCCCTGCCCGAGGGCTACGACAGCCCGGTCGGCGAGCGCGGCCTGAAGCTCAGCGGCGGCGAAAAGCAGCGCGTGGCGATTGCCCGCGCCCTGCTGAAGAACCCCGCCATCCTGATCTTCGACGAAGCGACCTCGGCGCTCGATTCGAAATCCGAGCGTGCCATCCAGGCCGAGCTCGACCGCATCCAGCAGGGCCGCACCACCCTGGTGATCGCGCATCGGCTGTCGACCATCATGAATGCGGACCGCATCCTGGTGATGGACGCCGGCCACATCATCGAGCAGGGCACGCATGCCGAACTGCTGGCGGCTGAAGGTCACTACGCGCAGATGTGGCGACTGCAGCAGCGGGAGGCGAAGCAGCAGGACGTCGCGCAGGAAAGCGCCCATTGAGCAGGGATATCGCTGGGCAGGCGTCCTTTGCACCGCAAGGAAGGCGCTTGGGGACGCCGTCCAACGGCGACCAGACACGTGGGCCTCGCTGCCCGGCCAGCAAGAGTCGCGGTATCCGGATTATCGGCTCAAGGACCGCCCGAGGCCGGCTGGATCCGCGCCCGCCACACATCAGTCAGCTCGCCGGCATACCCCCAATCATCTTCATTGATCTCCTGAATCACGATGTGTATGTGCTCGGGGCGCTTGCCGAGTCGCTGGACCAGGCTGGAGGTAATGTCCGCGACCAGGCCAGCCTTCTGTTCGCGGCTGGCGCCACGGGTGATCTGCAGGTTCACGTAGGGCATGGCGCTGTCCTCAGACGATCCGCCGCCCACCATCCACGATCAGGTCGTGGCCGGTAATGAAGCCCGCCTCGTCGGAGGCAAGGAACACCGCGGCCTCAGCCACTTCGCGGGCGTCGCCGAAGCGCTGCAGCGGTAGAGTCTGGCGCATCTGCTCGCCGAACTCGGCGACCGCATCGGGCGGCATGCCCAGCTTCCCGTAGATCGGCGTGGTGATCGGGCCGGGGCTGATGGAGTTCACGCGAATGCCGCGTGGCGCCCACTCGGCGGCCGCGATCCTGGCGAGGTTGACCACGGCGGCCTTGGTGGCGCCGTAGATGGCCGCGCCGGGAAAGCCAAGGCCGGCAACGATCGAGGCGTTCAGGGCCACCGAGGCACCTTTCCCCAGATGCGGCGACAGCGCCTTCAGCAGGAACATCGGCCCTTTCAGATTGATGTTGAACTGGCGGTCGAACTCAGCCTCTTCGATCGCTTCGATGGGCTGGAAGGTGCCCGTGCCGGCGTTGAGGAAGGCGACATCAATGCCACCGAAGGCCTTGACCACCTTCGCCACCAGTGACTGCTGCGCGCTGACGTCACCGGCATCGCTCTCGATCACCAGCGCTTTGTCGCCCAGCAGTTTGCGAGCCTCTGCAAGCGTCTCGGGGTTGCGGCCGGTCACCGCCACCCTGGCGCCTTCTTCGATGAACCGCTGGGCCGAGGCCAAACCTATTCCGGTGGTACCGCCGGTGATCAGGGTGCGCTTGCCGCTCAGTCGTCCGCTCATGGAACTCTCCTGGCTGGATTGGGATGTGAGTGGGTCGATGAAGCCGCGCCTTCGAGGACGTGCAGGCCCTTCAGCGCGGCAACGGGCGCCGACTATCCGCCCATTGGTATCCAAAAAATAGTAGGCACCTTTTGGAAACCTGGTTTCCTGTGGCAACCTGTTGCGCCGCTGCTGGCATTTCGCGAGAACGCCCATGCCCCGCCCTGCCTCCGCCCAGGCGACCGAACCCCTCGTGCAGCCTGTATGCCCCAGCGGCGAGTGCCCGATGGTGCAGCTGCTCGACCTGCTCGCCGGCAAATGGAGTTTCCCGGTGCTGTACCGGCTGATCCTGCAGAAGCGGCCAGTGCGTTTCTCCGAGCTGCAGCGCCTCGTGGGTCGCATCACCCAGAAGGAGCTCACCAAGCACCTGCGCCAATTCGAGGCGCTCGGTCTCGTGCAGCGGGAGGTGTTCCCCGAAGTTCCTCCGCGGGTGGAGTACGTCATCACCGAGTTTGGGCGCAGCCTCAAGCCGCCGCTGGATGCGCTGGCACAGTGGGTGGACACTCATCGTGCGGCGATCGCCAGGAGCTCACGAAGCGTGGCCTGAGGGCGGCACGCTCAAGGTCAGCCGAGCAGTGCGGTGCATCGCGTGCTGGCGCGACTCAGGCACCACTGTTCCATCGGCGCGTCGAGCTCAGGCAGGTGAACACCTTTCCGCTGCTGGCCGCCGCGATCGAACTGGGCGTCCAACTCGCAAGGGGCGCGAGTATCGACGGGCGTCGAGGATCGCGCCCGGGATGGAGCTGGTGCGTATTGCCCTAAACTCTGGGCCCTGCGCCAGAACCCGGGCGCGCGCACTTTGAAGAGAAGCCTCCGCATGCCCCCTGCCCTGCGCGCGCTCTGGCGCGCCTGCATCGAACGTCCCTGGCCCGTGTTCGCGGCCACGCTGGCGATCACCCTGTTCGCCCTGCTGCAGTTCCCGCAGGTGCGCATCGACACCGACCCCGAGAACATGCTGCCGGCCGAGCAGCCGGAGCGCGTGTTCCACAATGAGGCCAAGCAGCGCTTCGGCCTGAGCGATGCCATCGTCGTGGGCGTGATCGCCCGCGAGGGCAGCATCTACACGCCACGCTCGCTGGCGGCTCTGCATGCGCTGAGCGCCGAGGTGAAGCGCATCAAGGGCGTGGTCGAAGTCGACCTGATGTCGCTGGCCGAGGTCGACAACGTCACCCAGGGCGGGCCGGGCACGGTGCGCTTCGAGTGGCTGATGCGCACGCCGCCCGCGTCCGAGGCCGAAGCGCAGGCCGTCCGCGCCGCCGTCGAGCGTCTGCCGCAGGCTTACGGGACGCTGGCCTCGGAAGACGCGCGCGCCGCTGCGCTGTACGTGCCGATCGCCGACAAGAACGAGAGCCACCGCATCGCCGGCGAGATCCGCGGGTTGATCGCCAAACTCGACAGTGAGGACGCCTTCCACATCACCGGCCTGCCGGTGGCCGAAGACACCTTCGGCTACGAGATGTTCGTGCAGATGGCGATCTGCGCGCCGCTGGCCGGGCTGGTGATCTTCCTGCTGATGTGGGGCTTCTTCCGCAGCGCCCTGTTCGTGACCGGGCCGATGCTGGTGGCGATGGGCAGCGTCATCGTCACCATGGGCGCGCTGATCGGGCTGGGCTTCCCGGTCCATATCATGAGCTCGATGATCGCGATCTTCCTGATGCCGATCGCGGTGGTGGATGCGATCCACATCCAGTCGGACTTCGCCGAGCGCTATCGGCCCGGCGACGACGCCGGCGCGGTGATGCAGGCGGTGCTGGGCGATCTGTTCAAGCCCATGCTGTTCACCAGCCTGACCTCGGCGGTGGGCTTCGCTTCGCTGCTGCTGACGCCGATCCCGCCGGTGCAGGTGTTCGGCGCCTTCGTGGCCTTCGGCATCCTGCTGGCCTTCGCGCTGACCATGACCCTGCTGCCCGCCTTCCTGTGCCGGCTGTCGCCGGCCACGCTGGCGCGCATCGCCGCGGTCGACACCCAGCGCAGCCGGCTGTACGCGCCGCTGGCCTTCATCCGCCGCAGCTCGCAGCGGGCGCGTCCGCTGGTGTTCGGCATCGCCGTGCTGGCCGTGGCCTTCAGCGCCGTCGGCATCCTGCGCATCGAGATCAACGACAACCCGGTGCGCTGGTTCAAGGCTAGCCACGAGATCCGCGTGGCCGATCGCGCGCTCAATGCGCACTTCGCCGGCACCTACGATGCCTGGCTGGTGCTGGAGCAGGACGTGGATGCCCTGCGCGCGGAGTGGACGCGCGAATGGTCGACGACGCCGGCAGACCCGCTGCGCGAGGCGGTGCTCGCGGCGCTGCAGTCCGAAACTGAGACGGCGAATGCCCTGCGTGCCGCGCAGGATGTGGTCGACGAAAGCGACGCCGACTTCGGCCTCATCGAGGCCTGGACCGCACGCATCGAAGCGGCGCAGAGCCAGCTGGCGCGCTTCCAGCAACCCGAGATGCTGCGCTGGATCGAAAAGCTGCAGCAGGCGCTGGATGATTCAGGCCTTGTCGGCAAGAGCAACGCCCTCACCGACATCGTCAAGACCGTGCACCGCGAGCTGCGCGGCGGTGATCTCGCCGAGCAGCGCATTCCCGACAGCCAGGCCGGCGTCGCCCAGACCCTGCTGCAGTTCCAGGGCTCGCACCGTCCACAGGACCTCTGGCACTTCGTCACCCCCGACTACCGCAGTGCGCTGGTCTGGCTGCAGATGACGAGCGGCGACAACCAGGACATGAGCCGGGTGGAGGCCTTCGTCACCGCGCACCTCGCCGCGCATCCGCTGCCTTCGGGCGTGAGCGCGCGCTGGGCCGGCAAGACGCACCTCAATCGCGTGTGGCAGGGCGAGATGGTCCACGGCATGGCGATGAGCCTGGCCGGCGCCTGGGTCGCCGTGCTGGTGATGATGCTGCTGCTGTTCCGCAGCCTGCCGCTTGGGCTCCTGGCCATGCTGCCGCTGACCCTGTCGATCGGCGTGCTGTACGGGCTGGTCGGCTGGATGGGCAAGGACTACGACATGCCGATCGCGGTGCTGTCGGCGCTGGCGCTGGGCTTGGCCGTGGACTTCGCGATCCACTTCCTGCAGCGCGCACGCGCACTCGCCGCCGAGTTGCGCGATGTCGAGGCCACGCTCGACGCCCTGTTCCGCGAGCCGGCGCTGGCGATCAGCCGCAATGCCATCGTGATCGCGGTGGGCTTCACGCCCCTGCTGTTCGCGCCGCTGGTGCCCTACATCACGGTGGGCTGGCTGCTGGCCGGCATCATGGCGCTCTCGGCCGTGGTCAGCCTGTACCTGCTGGCGGCCCTGCTGGGCGCCGGCAATGGATGGATGTTGAAGAGGATGATGCGATGACGCCTGTACTGAAGACCCTCGCCCTTGCCCTGCTCGCCGCGCTCACAACCAGCAGCGCGCTGGCGCGTGAAGTCGACCCGCGCGCGGAAGCCATCGTGGCGAAGGCCCAGCAGGCCGCTCGCTACGCCGGCGACGACGGCCGCAGCCTGGCGCGCATGCTGATCACCGACGGCCGCGGCCAGCAGCAGCAGCGCGTGTTCACCATCCTGCGCCGCGATATCGAAGACGGCGGCGACCAGGATTTTCTGGTCGTGTTCTCGCGCCCCGCCGACGTGCGCGGCACCGCGTTTCTGGTCAACAAGAAGACCGAGCGCGACGACGACCGCTGGCTCTACCTGCCGGCGCTGGACCTGGAGAAGCGCATCTCGGCAGGCGACAAGCGCACCAGCTTCGTCGGCTCGGATTTCTTCTACGAAGACATCAGCGGCCGCAACCCGGCCCTGGACTGGCATTCCATCGTCAGCGAAGGCGAGCGCGAGATCGTCATCCGCTGCGATCCCAAGGAACCGGACAGCGTCGAGTTTGCCTACTCGCACGCGGTCATTGATCCCAAGACTTTCCTGCCCATCCGCGCCGAGTACTACAACGCCGACGGCGAGCTGTTCCGCAAGATCGAGACGCTGGAGACCGCGGTGGTGCAGGGCCACCCGACCGTGGTGCGCAGCCAGGTCACCGACCTGCGCTCCGGCAGCAGCACGCTGATGGAAATGCGCAATCCACAGTACGACCTCGGCCTCGACGCCAGCGCCTTCGGCACCGGCGCGCTGCGCAACCCGCCCCAGCAGTGGCTGCGCCCGTGAGTGCAGGTGTTCGCCTGCGGCCGCTGGCCGCGCTGCTGGCGTTCGGCCTGTCGTCTGCAGTGATCGCGCAGAGCGACGACTGGGACGACTGGGGCGAGGAGTCCGCCACCCAGTGGAGCGGCTACGTCGAAGCCGCCTACAGCACCCGCTTCGACCGCGACCCGCTGTTCGACAACCGCGCCAGCCGCGCCGAGCTGAAGGGCCAGATTGAGGTCAGCCACGACCTCGAACGCGCGCAGCTCAGCGCCAAGCTCGACGTGCATGCGGATGGCATCGAAGACGGCCTCTGGTTCGACCTGCGCGAGGGCATGCTCAGCCTGCCGGTCGGCAACCGCGGCCATGCGCGCATCGGTCGCCAGGTGCTGTCCTGGGGCACGGGTGACCTGCTGTTCATCAACGACCGCTTTCCCAAGGATTTCGAGACCCCGCTGGCCGGCGGCGAAGACCTCTACTTCAAGGCGCCGTCGAACAGCCTGCGGCTGGACTGGCGCTTCGATGCGCTGAGCGTCGATCTCGCCTGGACGCCGCGCTTCACGCCCGACCGCTACATCGACGGCCAGCGCCTCGGCTTCTTCGATGTGCGCAGCGGGGCGCGCGTCGGCGGCCGCGATCTGATCGAGGCCATCGAGCCGGGCGGCGGCCTCAGCGGCAGCGAGCTTGGCCTGCGTCTGCATCGCAGGCATGAAGGCGTGGAGTACGCGCTGTACGGCTACCGCGGCTTCGACAAGCAGCCGCTGGGCGCCGATGCGCTGGGCCGGCCCAGCCACCTCCGCCGCGACAGCGCGGGCTTCAGCCTGCGCGGGCCTGTATTCGGCGGCATCGCCTCGTTCGAGGCCGGCCGCGAGTGGTCAGGAGCGGGTCTCAGCGAAGTCGCCGCGCGCGTGCCGCACAAAAGCGCGGCGATGGCCGCCTTCGAGAAGGAATGGCGACCCAAGCTGACCATCGGCCTGCAGCTCTACGCCGAGCGCCACGACCGCGAGCCCGGCAATGCCTCGGCGCTCAACGGCGAGTCGCGCCAGCTGGTCTCGCTGCGGATCACGCGACAAGCCCTGCGCGATCGCCTGAACCTGAGCGCCATCGCCTTCCACTCGCCCAACCAGCACGACCGCTGGCTGCGCCTCACCGCCAGCCATCGCCTGAGCGACCAGTGGCTGCTGGGCGCCAGCGCGAATGTCTTTGGCGGCCGCGTGCAGCGCTTCTTCGGGCAGCTGGAGGACGACAGCAACGCAGGCTTCTGGGTGAGACGGCAGTTCTAGGGCAACACTGATCAAGTCCCTCCTGTCCTTGACCAGTGGTCGCGAGTCCGGCACATGTCCGGACTCGCTTTCGCTGGATCAGGCATCGCGTGCTTGATCCGCGGACGCGCCCTGCATGGCGCGCGACAACGCTGGATTCTTCAGCCTTGCCTCAGCACAAGGCCCAAGGACCGTTGCAGCGCGCGTCGGTCGCCTCGCAGCCGACGCGCGCAGGCTTTCGCGCAGGCCACGACGTACTCGCCCTGCCCTTGCGAACTGCAATCGATCGGGCAAGGCGCACGGCGCGCGCGCAAGACGCCTCCGCGCGATGCCTTGCTGCAGAGGGCTCTCGCGCTGGCATGCCTGTTGCTGTCCGCAGGCATGGACCTGAAAAGCGGCTATCCCTACTGGGCGGTGAAGAACGGACTCGGCGAGGTCTTCGCGCCGCTCGAGGACGATGCGCGCTGCGAACTCCTGGTCATCGGTGGCGGCATCACGGGCGCGCTGTTCGCCGATCGCTTCGCCCGCGCCGGGCTCGACGTGATGGTGCTCGACCAGCGAGATGTCGGCTGGGGCAGCACGGCCGCCAGCACCGCCCTGCTGCAGTACGAGATCGACACCCATGCGGTGGACCTCGCCCGGCGCTACGGCGAGGACGCGGCGATCGCCGCCTATCGCGCCTGTCTCGATGCCGTGGGCGCGGTGCGTCGACGCGCCGCGCAGCTGCGGGTGGATCAGTCGGCGGCGAACAGCCTCTATCTCGCCAGCTCGCGCCGCGATGCCCGCGCCCTGCAGGACGAATACGCGCTGCGCCGCCGGCACGGTTTCGCGGTCGAGTGGCTGGACACTGGTGCGCTCGGTGAACGCTACGGCGCGCATGCGCCCTGCGGCATCCTCAGCCGCGACGCCGCCTGGTTGGACCCCTATGCCACTGCGCTGGCCCTGCTGCGGGCAGCCACGCGTGCCGGTGCACGCGTGCACGATCGCGCGCGCATCGTCGCGCTGTCGCCGGCCTCGCGCGGGGTCCGTGCGATCTCTGAAAGCGGTGCGGTGATCCGCGCTGAACGCGTCGTGGTGGCCGCCGGCTACGAGTCGCAGCGCTTTCTTGATCAGGCGGTGGCGAAGAACCGCAGCAGCTACGCCTTCGCCAGCGACCATGAGGTCGTGGATGCACATGCGGCGCTGCGCGACACCATGGTCTGGGAGTCGGCGCGGCCCTACTTCTACCTGCGTGCGACGGGCGATGGCCGCTTCGTTGCCGGCGGCGAAGACGACACCGTGGACATTCCCAAGCGCCGCGACGCCCGGGTCGATGCCAAGGCGGCCAAGATCGCCAAGCGCATCGCCCGGGCGCTGCCGCAGCTGCAGCTGACGCCGGCCTGGGCCTGGGCCGGCACGTTCGCGGAGACCTTCGACGGCCTGCCGTTCCTCGGCCCGCACCCGCAATGGGGCCCGCGCGTGTTCTTCGCCCTGGCCTACGGCGGCAACGGCATCACCTTCTCGCAGATCGGCACGGAGCTGCTGGCGGCCACGCTGGAGCGCCGGTCGCATCCGCTGCGCGCGCTGTTCTCGTTCGAACGTTTGTCGCATGACGCGTGAGACCCGCCGCCCGAGGCAGGCGCCCCGGCTGCAGGCCCGCAGCAACCGCACGCTGGGCGTGCGCGAATGAACCCGGACGGCACGACACCGGTGCCACGCTGGCAGATCTGGCGCCAGCACCTGCTGGCCTTCTGGTCGCGTGATCCGCTGACCTTGGCGGCGTCGATCGCCTTCTACACGGCGCTGTCCTTCGCCCCGCTGCTGACCGTGGCCGTGGTCGCGCTGGCCCAGCTCGGCGCCGGCCGCGAGGCCGCCTTCATTACCGAGCTGCGCGAACTGCTGGGGCCGCAGGTCGCCAGCGCCGCCGAGCTGGTGCTGTCGCGCGTCGAAGCGGGTCCACCGGACAGCCTCGCGGGAGCGGTGGCCTTCGGCGCCATCCTGTTCTCCGCCAGCGCGGTGTTCGGGCAGATGCAGATCGCGATCAACCGGCTCTGGGACCTGGAGGGCCATGCCATCGGCGGCTGGCGCGGCTGGCTGCGCGGGCGGCTGGTGGCTTTCGGCATGCTGGTCGGCCTGGGCATGCTGCTGCTCACCACCTTCATCGCCAGCAGCCTCGTAGCCGCGCTGTTCGCCGGCTCGACGCCGCTGCTGGCGGCAGCCAGCGAAACCCTCGCCACCCTGCTGATCGCGCTCGGCTTCGGCCTGATGTTCCACTACGTTCCCTATGTGCGCCCGCCCCTGCGGCCCTGCCTGCGCGCCGGCCTCGCCACCGCCCTGCTGTTCCAGATCGGCAAGTGGGCGCTGGGCCTCTACTTCGCCCGCGCCGGCCTGTCCGACGCCTACGGCCCTGCCGGCGTGGTGGTGCTGCTGATGGCCTGGTCCTACTACGTGTCCCTGCTGGTGCTGATCGGCAGCGCGCTGGCGCGGCCGGCGCGGGCGAGCACCGGACAGGATCTGCGCGGTGCGGAGCCGGTGCGGGACGGCACCGCTCGCGACGAATAGATACGCGTCTGCGCGATTCGCGCCCCGCAGGCGTCGCCAATCTTCCTTGGCGTAACGACGGAGCGCCCAGCCACTGCCGCGGACTCATCGCATCTGCACGGCCTCGACGTCCGGCAGCTGGAGGCGGGCGTCGCAACTGAATTCATCCAGCATCTGATGGAGGTACTCGTAGTTCAGATCCGAATGGCTGCATCCGAAGTTGAGCAGAAACTCGGCCAGCATCAGCAGAGCGGGATCGGCCCCGCAAAGCCGCAGCGTGTCGCGACGTTCGAACGATCCGGGCGCCATGTCAAACTCGTCGCTGTTGAGCAGCTGCAGTTGCGCGCGCTGACCCAGAAAGCGCCAGGTGGGGTCGCTGCGCAGCCACTCCTCGGGCTCGGCGGGGCGCCAGCCATAGCTTTCCATCTTCAGCGCGAATGGCCGCGACGAGGGCCGCTCACGCTCCAGTCGAATCCGGCGAATCCGCTCGGTGCTCTCACCCAGCTCAAGGACTGGCTCGAAGTCCGGCGCGTGCAGCACGCAGGCAATCAGCCACAGCCCCAGGTTCCAGGCATCGCGACGCGAGCAGTGCAGGATGAGATCGTCCGCAAGTCCCCAGCCTTCACGTCGCCCGCGATACTCGATGCGCAGGGCCGACAGCCGGGACCGAGGCAAAGGTGCCGGAAGCTTGGCGGCATCGAAGCGGAAGTGGGTGGCCTCGTACTCGCGCTCATCCAGCGGGCGCGGCGCATCCTTTTCGCTAGCCTGATCGAAAGCGATCAAGGCTCCCAACATGGCAACGTGCCGAGCTTCAAGTTCTGGCTCATCCATTTCGCATCGGCCTCTTCGGCAAGAGCACCACCAGCGCCACGCCCCCCAGCACAGCGATTGAGGCCAGCACCAGCCGCAGGCTTACCGGTTCACTCAACAGCAGCACGCCCGCCACCGCGGTGATCACCGGCACGCTGAGCTGCACGGTGGCGGCGGTGCTGGCGCGCAGCTGCGGCAGGGCGCGATACCAGATCGCATAGCCGAGGCCCGAGGTGAGCGCGCCGGAAGCGATGGCGTACAGGCTGCCCGGCGCATCGATCTGCATTGCATCAGGCGCGAGCAGCAGGGCGATCGCGAGGGCGGCAACTGCCATCGGTACCGCGCGAAGGAAGTTGCCGGCGGTGACCGCCGTGGGGTCACCTGCCCCGCGTCCGCGCAGGCTGTAGACGCCCCAGGCGATGCCGGCCAGCAGCATCAGCAGGGCCGCGCCGAAGGGCGGCGCGGACAGGCCCGGCAGCAGCAGGCCGATCAGGCCGGCGATGGCGAGCACGAGGCCCAGGCTCTGCACCGCGCCGAAGCGCTCGCCGCGCAGCAGCGCCCAGCCGAGCATGCTGGCCTGCACCGCGCCGAACAGGATCAGGGCACCGGTGCCGGCGCTGAGCCCGATGTAGGCGTAGGAGAACGCGATCGCATAGGCGAACAGCGCGGCGGCGGAGGTCCAGCTGCCGGCGCGCAGCTGCGCTGGCGCGCGCAGGCCCACCAGCAGGGCGAGCACGAGCGCGCCTGCGACGATGCGCAGCAGGGTGAAGCTGGCGGGGTCGATGGCGGTGTCGCGCAGGGCCGCGCGACACAGTAAGGAATTGCCGGCGAAAGCGAGCAGCGCCAGCACGGTCAGGCCTGCGATGGAGGATCGACGCATGCGTTTCCGTCTCTGCTGCCGCCGCAAGGAAGACGCGGGGCGGGCTGCTGGTCGCGGCCCGCCCCGGCGCTGGGCTTACTGGATGGAGCAGCTCTTGGCTGACGCCGCCGGCGCGGACGTGCTGCCGGCGATGCGACGCACGATCACGGTGGTGGTGGCGGTGAGTCCCGCGGTGTTCTGGATGGTGTAGGTGAACAGGTCGGTGCCGCACCAGGTGTCGCTGGGCGTGTAGCGCACGCGGCCGTCGGGCAGCAGGGTGGTGGTGCCGCGGAAACCGCGGTTGACCGTCACCACACGGATCGCCAGGTTCTGCGGATCGCTGTCGTTGGCCAGCACATCGATGTCGACCGGCGTGACGCCGGGAGTGAAGGCTTCGTCGGCCACGGCAATCGGGCCCACCGGCGGCGACACCGTGATCACCAGGCTGGCGCTGTCCTCACCGCCGGCGGTGTTGCGGATGCGGTAGCCCAGGGTGATCACGCCGCCGAAGAACTCTGCGTCCGGGCTGAAGGTGACCGTGCCATCGGCGCTGAAGCTGACCGTGCCGTTGCGGGCGCCGGTGACCTCGACCAGGCTCAGCGTGTCGCCGGAGGGGTCGCTGTCATTGACCAGGACATTGACGGTCACGGGCGTGTTGTAGGGCGTGGTCGCGATGTCGGACAGGGCGCGCGGCGGCACCGCGGTGACGGTGACCGTGATGCGGCCTTCCACCTCCACGCCCGAGACATTGCGGGCGCGGTAGCTGAAGGTGTCAGTGCCAACGAAGCCGGCGGCCGGCGTATAGGTCACCACGCCATCGGCGGTGAAGCTGGCGCTGCCGTTCGAGGGCGTGCCGAGCGCGACCAGACTGAGCGCTTCGCCCGCCGGATCGCTGTCGTTGCTCAGCACATTGAAGCTGACCGGCGTGCCGCGCACGGTGCTGGCCGTATCCGGGTTGGCCACCGGCGGCGCGATGCGCACGGTGATGTTCACCGTCGCTGTCGCGGTGAGCGCGCCATCGCTGATCGTGTAGGTGAAGCTGTCGCTGCCGGTGAAGCCGGCACGCGGCGTGTACAGCACGCTGCTGCCGCTGATCGTGGCGGTGCCGTTGGCAGGCGCCGTGGTCGCGGTGATCGTCAGCGCGTCGCCATCGGGGTCGCTGTCGTTGGCCAGCACGGGAATGCTGATGGCGGCCGCATTGCGGTCGACCGTGGCGCTGTCGTTGACCGCCAGCGGCGCGCGGTTGACCAGCACCTGCGGGCCCAGCTGCTCGCTCTGCTCGGTCTCTTCGAAGCGATAGACATCGACCGCACGCTTGTGCGCGGCCGGATTGCGCAGGGCGCGCTCGATCCAGGCGGGCGGCGCCGCCACCGGCTCGCGCTTCCACTCGCTGCGCTGCTCGGTGCGCACCGCACCCGGCACCGTGGTTTCCTCCACGCTGAGGAAGCTGACGTCGACGCGGCGGTTCTTGGCGCGGTTGGCTTCGCCGTCATTGGGGAAGCGCGGATTGCTCTCGCCCTCGCCGCGGATGTCCATCTCGTCGATTGCGACGCCGTGGCTGGCGAAGAACTCGGCGACCGCGCGCGCGCGGCGCTCGGACAGGCCCTGGTTGTAGGCCTCACGGCCGAGGTCGCAGGTATGGCCGACGATGCTGACCCGCGAGACGCGGCGGTCCGACTTCAGCGCGGCAAGCAGCGCGTCGAGCTGGGAGGCATCGGCGTCCTGCAGGCTGAAGCGGTCGAGCTTGAAGTAGGTCGCCGCATCCATGCCGACCTCGTTGCGGACGAGCTGCGGCTCACCGGTGACTTCCACCTCGGTCACGACTTCGACATCGCGGTAAGGCTGCACCTGGCGGTAGGCCTGGGCGCCACCGAAGTCGTAGCGCCAGCTCAGCACGCCGCGGGTGTCGGAGCGGTCGAGCACGAAATCGCCGGCGCGGCGGAGGGCCTCGATGCTGAGGCCGATGCTGTGGCCGGTGCCGGGAATGAACTTCTCGACGCCGAGGCTGAAGGTGTTCTGGTGCGAGCTGAAGTCACCCCACTCGCGGTCGAAGCCGGCCTGCAGGCGCAGCTGGGCCTCTTCGAAGAAGCGACCGAAGCGGGCACCGACACCGTGGTCGTAGGCCTGCTCGAAGGCGCGGGTGATGGTGGTCAGGGTGCGCTGCTGGGTGAAGGGACGACCGGCCGCGTTGGTGCCGGTGAGCGTGCTGACGTTGACCAGGGTGCGCGTGTCGACCAAGCGCTCGTCGGTGAGGCCGGCGGAGACGTAGAGATCACCGAACCAGGTTTCGCGCTCCCAGCCAAAACCGAGACTGGCCTTGCGATCGCCCATCACGTTGCGGTCGACCGCGGCGAACACCTTGGCCACGCTGGCGCCGGTCGGATCGGCGATGACCTGGTCCAGCGTGCGCCCGCCCCAGAGCCAGTGGTAGCCGAGCTTCAAGCCACCCGCACCGCCCTGTCCGTACCAGCCCTCGACCATGCCGGTGGCGTGGCCGCGGTGGGCGAAGAAGCCGAGGAACTCGCCGTTGACGTCGCCGTCGTCATTGACGCCGACGCCGATGCGGCCATTGCTGCCGACATAGGTGATCGGCACCACCCCCTCGGCGGGCGGCGGCGCGGTCTGCGCCTGGGTGATGCCGGAGGCGAAAGTCAGCAGCGCGGCCAGCAGCATGGGCTTGTGCATGACGGAGTCCTTGAGGTTCGGCGCAGGGCGCATCGGACGCGAACTTTAACAGTTCGGTCACGAAGCCGTGATGGACATCGCAGCGGGGTATCGACGCCCCGGCGGCGATGCTGCCCTGAAGAATTGCGGCATCGCTGCTGGCGGGCCCGCCGACTTCGCTGCAGCGCAGCTTGATGCCCACCCTACGCCTGCGTAGGGTCGCGCCCCGGGACTCACGCGAACGGACTCGACCGGCGCGCGCGGCAGGCATCAAAACAATCAGCCGCCCGCACGCCGCACACCGCATCGACACGCTTTCGGGGAGGGAAGCATGTTCGTACGTTCGATCCGCGCCGCCTTCGCGGCCCTGCTGCTGTGCCTCGCATCCACCGCCGCGCTCGCGCAGAGCGGCTACACCCAGACCCGTCACCCGATCGTGCTGGTGCACGGCCTGCTCGGCTTCGACTCGCTGCTCGGCGTGTACGACTACTGGTACGGCATGCCGTCCGAACTGCGCGCCGGCGGTGCGCGGGTCTATGTGGCGGACGTCTCCGCCAGCAACTTCAGCGAGGTGCGCGGCGAGCAGCTGATCCGCCAGCTCGACAGCCTGCGCGCGATCCACGGCCACGCGAGGTTCAACCTGATCGGCCACAGCCACGGCGGGCCGACCATCCGCTATGTCGCCGCGGTGCGCCCGGACCTGGTGGCCTCGGTCACTTCGATCGGCGCGCCGCACACCGGCAGCAAGGTCGCCGATGCGCTCGACACCACCCTGCCCGCGGGCTCGCCGCTGCGGCCGCTGGTGGCCGGCTTCGTCAATGCGCTGTCCGGCTTCATCGAGTTCCTGTCCGGCAGCCGCGACCCGCAGAACGCGCTGGGTGCGCTGGCCTCGCTGTCCTCGCGCGGTGCCGCCGACTTCAACCGGCGCTTCCCGCAGGGCATGCCAGCCACCGCCTGCGGCCAGGGCGCGGCGGTGGTCAACGGCATCCGCTACTACAGCTGGGGCGGCACGGCGGTGCTGACCAACGTGCTGGATGCCGGCGATCCGCTGCTGGGGGCGGGCAGCCTGTTCTTCGGCTTCGAGCAGAATGACGGCCTGGTCGGACGCTGCAGTTCGCACCTCGGCGTCGTTCTGCGCGATGACTATCCCTGGAACCACCTCGACCAGGTCAACCAGGTGCTGGGCCTGACCCGATGGTTCACGCCCGATCCGAAATCGGTGCTGCGCGCGCACGCCAACCGGCTGAAGAACGCGGGGCTCTGAGGCCCGTGCACGCGCGCGAAGCCGCAGCAGACGGACGGGAGACGCCGACGGAGATGCGCCGGCACCTGCTGTTCGGCAGCGCCGCCGTGCTTGGGCTGTGGCTGCTCGGCGTGCTGCTGGTGCTGCCGCAGCGGCAGGAAGAAGCGCCGGCGCAAGCGCCGTCTCCTGACGCAGGCGCGCCACTCGGCGCTCGCGAGGGCCGCAGCGCGCGCACGGCGCCCGCTGTCGCCACCCTCGCTTTGGCGGTGACGCCGCCCGCGCCGATCTCCGCAGGCGTGAAGGCGCGTGCGTCCGACCGGCTCGCACGCAGTTCGCTGCGCGGCAGCGAGGTCGACGGAAAACTTCAGCTCGATGCCAATGGGCGACTGCGGATGGATGCCGCCACGGTGCGCTTCTTCGAGTACCACCTCGCCCTGCTCGGCGAGCTCGAGCTCGCCGACATCCGCGCCCTGCTCACCGAGCACGCGACGCAGCGCCTCGGCGCGTCCTCAGTGGCCGAGGTGATGGCGGCCTTCGAGCGCTATCTGGGCCTGCGCCAGGCGCTCGCCGCCCTGCCCGCGGGCGCATCGCTCACGGACACGCTGCAGGCGCGACGGTCGCTGGAACAGCAGTGGTTCGGCGAGGACGCCGAGGCCATGTTCGGCGAAGCACGCGACTACGATGCGCGCGCGGCGCAGCGACTCGATTCAAGCAATGCGCAGATGCAGCCTTCGCCGGAAACGATCGCGCCGGCCGAGCGCGAAGCGCGCGTCGCGCTTCTGGCTGAAGAGCAGAGCCGACAGTTCGAGGCGCTGGGCCTGTCTGCCGAGCAGCGGCGCGCCGAGCGCACCGCGCTGTGGGGCGCACAGGCCGCAGCGCGTCTGGACGCACTCGACGCCGAACGTGCGGCCTGGGACGCGCGCCTGCAGGCCTATGCGCGTGAGCGCGATCGACTGCTCGGCACGGGCACGGCCACCGCCGCAGCGCTCGACGCCCTGCGCCAGCGCAGCTTCGATCCGCGCGAGCAGCTGCGGGTCGAAGGCATGGAGCGCTCCGGCGCGCTCTAGCCCGCCGCGAAACCCTGCGTCGTGGATGTGGTGCGCCGCAGGCGCACCCTACGCGAGCCAAAGGACCAAGATTGTCGGCGGCGTGGAGTCATTCGAGATTGGCGGGCGCGCGCTGTCGCCGATCCGCATGGAGCCTGTGTTGTGCACCCGCGGAATGTCTGCACCGGCACTACAAGCGATATGTACAAGACCTTGAGCCACGCCTCGTGCACGCGGACCGCGGCGCGCGCCGATGGCGCGTCTCAGCGCTCCGGCAGCGGGATGAACTCGCTCTCGCCCGGAACCTTCGCGAATCGACCCTCGGCCCAGTCCTGCTTGGCCTGCTCGATGCGCTCGCGGCTGCTGGCGACGAAGTTCCACCACACGAAGCGCGGGCCCAGCGGCGCACCGCCGCACAGCATCAGGCGTGCCCTGCCCTGCGCCCGCAGGCGCGGCAGGCTGCCCTCGTCCAGCACCACCAGGGCCCAGGGCGGCAGCGGCATGCCGTCGAGCTCGGCCTCGCCCTCGACCAGGTAAAGCGCACGCTCGACATGCTCGGGCGGGATCTCCAACTCGGCACCGTCCTGCATCTCGATCGCCACGTACAGCGTGTCCGACTGCACGCTGACCGGCGAGCGCATGCCGAAGCCATGGCCGGCTACGCAGGTCAGGTCGACGCCGTCGCGCACGAGCCGCGGCAGCGAAGACGCCGGATGGTGCTCGAAGGCCGGCGCCATCTCGGCCTGCTCGACCGGCAGGGCGATCCAGGTCTGCAGGCCGTGGATCGGGTGGGCGCGATCCTGCAGCGACTCGGGGCTGCGTTCGGAATGGACGATGCCCGAGCCGGCGATCATCCAGTTGACGTCGCCGGGCTGGATGTCCTGCACGCTGCCGAGGCTGTCGCGATGGCGGATGCAGCCCTCCCACAGCCAGGTGACCGTGGCCAGGCCGATGTGCGGATGCGGCCGCACGGCGACGCCCTCGCCCGGCGCAAAGGTGTGCGGACCCATGTGATCGAAGAAGACGAAGGGGCCGATGCGGCGACGGCTGGCATGCGGCAGGGCACGGCGCACCTTGAATCCGCCGAGGTCGTGCTCGCGTGGGTTGATGATCTCGGGCATGGGTCGGCTTCCGTGGCTGCAGAAGTCCGGACACTGCCACGTCGGCGCCATCCCGCCAACCGCCGGACTGCATGCGGCACCTCGCCACGCGCCCTCATTCAGCCGGCAGCATCGCCAGAGCACCCTCGCCTGCGGTATCGGCTGGCGGATGCGCTGCGCTTGTCCGCCCTACAAAATTCTCAAGAAACAGAACGCTTGCGACCCCGCTGATCGTCGCCCCCGCGGAAGCGGGGGCCCAGGGTAGCTCGCCACAGTCGCACGAGTCCTGGATCCCCGCCTTCGCGGGGATGACGACCACATGTTTCTTCGAGAACACCTGGCCCGCCGCGCGGGGCTGAGAAGCTCTCAGGCGCCGGGGATCTGCAGGCGATCGCCCACCCGCACCACGTCGCCGCGCAGGCGGCCGGCGTTGGCGGCGCGCAGTCGCGCCAGCGGCACGCCGTGGCGCACGGCAATCGCGCTCAGGGTTTCACCGCGGGCGACGATGTGCTCGCGCGCGCGCGCCGTGGTGTTGGACGCCACCCACGTGCCGGGCGGCGGCTGCAGGCTGAAGAAGTCGCGGATACCGTCCGCCACCGCCGCAGAAAGGCGCGTGCGGTAGGCCGGATCATTGAGCTTGCGCTCTTCGCCCGGATTGCTGATGAAGGCGGCCTCGACCAGCATCGAAGGCACGTCGGGCGAGCGCAGCACCACGAAGTTGGCGCGCTCCACCGCCGGCTTGTGCGCCTTGCCAACGCGCTTCAGCGCATTCAGCACCTGGTTGGCGGCGTCTTCGGAAGCCTTCATCGTCGCGCTTTGCGCGAGGTCCAGCAGCACCGCGGCCAGGGTGTTGTCCTTGTCGTCGAGCTTGACGCCGCCGACCAGGTCGGCCGCGTTCTCGCGGTCAGCCAGCCAGCGCGCGGCCTCGTTGGTGGCACCGCGGGTCGACAGCACGTAGACCGAGGAGCCAGCAGCGCTGGAGCGCGGCGCGGCATCGGCGTGGATGGACACGAACAGATCGGCCTGCGCCTCGCGCGCCAGCCGGTAGCGCTGCTCCAGCGGAATGAAGATGTCGGAATCGCGGATCAGTACGGCCTTGTAGCCGCGCATCGCATTGACCTGGCGGGCAACTTCGCGCGCCACCGCCAGGGTGATGGTCTTCTCGAAGGTACCGGCCGGGCCGATCGCACCGGGATCGCGGCCGCCGTGGCCGGCATCGATGGCGATGACGATGTCGCGATCACTGCTGGGCAGGGCGGTCTGTACGGTGCGTGCCGGCGCCTGCGCGACGGCCGGCGCTTCGCTCGGCAGATCAATCACCAGCCGATGGCCGCGGCCATCGCCGGGCGCCTCGATGAAGCTGCGCGGACGCACGCCGCTCTGCAGATCCAGCACCACCCGCAGGTCGCGACCGTTCTGCACGCCGGTGCGCACGCGCTGCAGCACGCCGGGGCGGAAGTCGGGCACGCGGGCACCACGGCCCATGCTGGCCGACTTCAGATCGATGACGATGCGGTGCGGGTTCTCCAGCGCGAACAGCTTGTAGTCGACGCTGGCCGAGAGGTCGAGCACCAGCCGGGTGCGCTCCTCGCCGGTGGCGACGCGCAACTCGCGCACTTCCACGGCGCCGGCCGCGAACGCGGCCAGGCTCAGCAGTACGAGCAGTGCGGATTGGAGCCATCCCCTTGACATGGCGCACATTCAAGCCGAAGCCGAGCTGCCATGCAAGACAAAAAACGCTTGGAAATCCGCCAGATGCGCGTGCTTTCTCGACTGGGGTTCAACTCTGGTGCAGGCAGCCCCCGCATCGGGCGCCGCTGCAGGCCCGGTGCGCGCAGGCCAAGTGTTTGAAAATATTCACTTTCGCTCGGCCAGCGCGGTCAGCCAGTCGGCGCCCAGCGGGCTCAGCGCCTCGAGTTCCGCGCGCCGGCCCGCACCCGCCACGGCAAGACGGATCCGCAGGTCGGCGGCCGGCAGGAAGGCCGCACCGCGGTCCGGCCACTCCACCAGCCACAGTCGCGCGCTGTCGACGAGTTCATCGAGTCCGAGGAAGGACAGCTCCTCCGGATCGGCGATGCGGTAGAGATCCAGATGCGCGACCTCGCCACGGTCGACCGGGTAGCGCTCGATCAGGGTGTAGGTCGGGCTCTTGATCGCGCCCTCGACGCCGAGCGCGCGCAGCAGGGCGCGGGCCAGGGTGGTCTTGCCGGCACCGAGGTCGCCTTGGAGATGCACCACCGCGCGCGCAGGCAAGGTGGCGGCGAGCCGCTGGCCAAGCTGCTGACTGGCCGCCTCATCCCCCAGATCGAGGACGAGCGTGCCCGTCGACGAGGATGATCGAGCACTCATCGCGGGGTCTCCAGCGGACGATTCAGCACCTGCCGAAGCAGCGGCAGTAGATCCGAAGGCAGCAGGCCGCGCTCGCCATGGGCGGCGGCCAGATCGCCAGCAGCGGCATGCGCCAGCGCGCCCAGTACGGCCGCATCGAAGGGTTCGAGCCCCTGTGCGATCAGCGCCGCGATCACCCCGGCCAGCAGATCGCCCATGCCGCCGACCGCCATGCCCGGGTTGCCGGCATCGATCACCCGCGGCAGTTCGCCCGGCGCACCGACCAGGCTGCCAGCGCCCTTCAGCACCACCGGACATTCGTAGCGCTGCACCAGATGCGCCAGCGCGGTGTAGCGGTCGCGCTGAACTTCCGTGGTGCTCACACCGAGCAGGCGCGCGGCCTCGCCCGGGTGCGGCGTCAGCACGGCCTGCGCACAGGCGCGCGGCGCCTGCGCGAGCAGGTTCAAGGCATCGGCATCAAGCACGCAGGGCCGATGCGCGACGAGCACGCGTTCGAACAGGGCAAGCCCCCAGTCACCCTGCCCCAGCCCGGGCCCCAGCGCGATGACCGTTGCACGCTCAAGCAGGGGATCCAGCTCGCTGGCTGACTCGACCGCGCGCACCATGCATTCGGGCTGGGCGGCCACCAGCACCGCGGCATGCGCGGCGCGCGTGCCGACGCTGACCAGCCCGGCCCCGGCGCGCAGCGCGGCGCGTGCGCACAGCAGGGCCGCGCCTGCCATGCCGCTGTCACCGCCGAGCACCAGCACATGCCCGCTGTCGCCCTTGTGCGCATCGATGCGTCGACGCGGCAGGGCCCCGGCCAGCACGCGTGCATCCAGCGCGATCGCCTGCGGCTCGAAGTCGGCGCTGGGGCCCGGTGCCTCCATGCCCTCGGGCAGCAGCGGAGCCCGTCGGCGCTCGCCCGACAGCGCGCGGCCGGCGCCGGTGTAGAGGCCCGGCTTCGCCGCGACGAAACTGATGCTGAGGTCCGCCCGCACCGCCACGCCCGGCGCCTCGCCGCTGTCCGCGCTCACGCCGGAAGGCAGGTCCAGGGCCAGCACCGGCCGCTGCGCAGCGTTGATCGCCTCGATCAGATCGGCATGCGGGGCACCCGGTGCACGCGTAAGGCCGAGGCCAAACACGGCATCGACCACCACATCGGCCAGCGCCAGGCTCTCGGCGGCCAGCTCGGGATCGTCCTCCCAGGCCACGCGGCGGCCGCGCCAGTCGCGGCGTGCGCGACGCGCCTCCTCGCTGCCGCGCGCCTCGTCGGCACGCAGGTGCACCACCCAGGCGTCGTAGCCGGCAGACTCCGCCAGCCGCGCCAGCACCCAGCCGTCACCGCCGTTGTTGCCGGGGCCGCAGACCACGGCCAGGGTGCGGGCCCGCGGCCAGCGCTGCTTGAGCGCATCCAGCGCGGCCCAAGCCGCGCGCTGCATCAGGGCGTAGGCGTCGCCATCCAGCGCCTCGATCAGGCGCGCATCGATCGCGCGCACCGCGGCTTCGGCGAACAGCTCGATGGAATCTGCATCACTGCGCGACGGCAGCCGGCTTCCTGCGGCCGCACGCGGGCTGGCATGCTTCGGGGTCTCGTTCATGGGCCGCAAGTGTACGCACCGGCTTCAGGCACATGGACCGTACACCTTGGGCTGGATAACATCGATTCTCATTTCCAAGCCCACCGACCAGGCCCTCCCATGCGCATCCGCCTCCCTGCCCTCGCCGCACTCGTCCTCGCGCTGTCGCCGGCCGCCCAGGCCGCCGATCTCGTCGTCTACACCGCCCGCAACGAACAGCTGGTCAAGCCACTGTTCGAGCGCTACACCGCCGAGACCGGCGTCAAGATCGAGTACCTGACCGACAAGGAAGCGCCCTTGATGGCGCGTCTGCAGGCCGAAGGTGCGCGCACCGAGGCCGATGTGTTCATGACGGTCGACGCCGGCAACCTCTGGCAGGCGGCCCAGCTCGGCCTGCTGCGCGCGGTCGACTCGCCGGTGCTGGAGGCCAATATCCCGGCCCATCTGCAGGACCCGGAAAACCGCTGGTTCGGCCTGTCGGTGCGCGCCCGCACGCTGATCTACAACACCGACAAGGTGCAGCCCTCGGAGCTCAGCACCTATGAAGCCCTGGCCGACGCGCCGTGGAAGGGCCGGCTCTGCCTGCGCACCTCGAAGAAGGTCTACAACCAGAGCTTGGTCGCGACCCTGATCGAGAACCACGGGGCCGAAGGCGCTGAAGCCATCGTTGCCGGCTGGGTCGCCAACCAGGCCGCGCAGCCCTTCGCCAGCGACGACGAGGTGATCCAGGCGGTCGGCGCCGGCCGCTGCGACGTCGGCATCGTCAACACCTACTACTTCGGCCGCCTGAAGCGCGACAACCCGGCCCTGCCGGTGGCGATCTTCTGGCCCAACCAGGGCGAGGGCCAGCGCGGTGTGCACGTCAATGTGTCCGGCGCCGGCATCACCACCCATGCCAAGCGACCGGAAGCCGCGCAGGCCTTCCTCGAATGGCTGTCGGCGGGCGATGCGCAGTCCAAGTTTGCGTCGGTCAACCTGGAGTTTCCGGCCAATCCGGCGGTGGAAGTCGATCCTGCCGTGGCCGAGTGGGGCCCCTTCCGCCAGGACCTGATCAACGTCTCGCGCGCCGGAGCGCTGCAGGTGCAGGCGACCCAGCTGATGGACCGTGTCGGCTACCGCTGATGCGATGCCGCTCGCGCCGCCGATGCGGCGCGGGCGGTTCGGCGGACTGAGCCTGCTGGCGCTGGCGCTGTGCCTGCCCAGCGCCGTGCCTCTCGTCGCTGCGCTGGCAGCGCTGTTCAATCCCGACCCCGAGATGCTCGGCCACCTGTGGCAGCACACGCTGCCGCGGGTCGGCGCCAACACCTTCTGGCTGCTGCTTGGCGTGGGGCTGGGCAGCGCCCTGCTCGGCACCGCACTGGCGGCGCTGATCGCGCTGACCGACTTCCCCGGCCGGCACTTTTTCCGCTGGGCCCTGGTGCTGCCGTTGGCCTTGCCCGGCTATGTGTTCGCGGTGGCCTTCATCGGCCTGTTCGACTACAGCGGCACCTTCGCCAGCCTGCTGCGCGAGCACGGCCTGCTGCTGCCCGAAATCCGCTCGCGCGGCGGCGTGATCGCGGTGATGACGCTGGCGCTGTTTCCGTATGTCTACCTCGTCGCCAGCGATGCCTTCGCCAGCCAGGGCGCGCGCGCGCTCGAAGCCGCGCGCGCTCTCGGCATGTCGCCTCAGCGCGCCTTTCTGCGCGCGGCCCTGCCGCTGGCGCGCCCCTTCATCGCCGGCGGCGTGCTGCTGGTGCTGATGGAAACCCTGGCCGACTTCGGCACCGTCGCCGCCTTCAACTACGACACCTTCACCAGCGCGATCTACAGCGCCTGGTTCGCCATGTTCTCCACCGACACTGCCCTGCAGATCGCGGCAGTCATGCTGCTGGCAGTGATCGCCCTCGTGCTGCTGGAAGCGCACTCGCGGCGCCGCCAGTCCTTCGTGCAGCTGGGCGCGGTGAACGCCGCGCGCCTGCCGCTGGGGCGCTGGCGCTGGGCCGCGACCGCGTTCTGCGCCCTGTTGCTCGGGCTGGCCTTCGTGCTGCCGGTGGCGCGGCTCGGCTGGATCGCCGCGGCGCATCTGCACGAGCTCGACGCGCGCTACTTCGAGTTCGTCGGCAACGGCCTGCTGCTGTCGGGGATGGCGGCGGCGCTGACCGTGGCGGCGGCCCTGGTGCTGGCGCTGGCCGCGCGCGAGCAACCGGGCCTGCTGAGCACACTGGCTTTGCGCATCGGCACCGTCGGCTATGGCCTGCCTGGCGCGCTGCTGGCGATCGGCCTGTACGTGCCAGTCATCCGCGCCAGCGGCTGGCTGCTGGATCGTCTGCAGATCGACATGGCCCTGACCGGCGGCCTCGGCCTGCTGCTGATCGCCTACGGCGTACGCTTCACCGCGGTCGCGCATGCGCCAGTGTCGAGCGCCCTGCTGCGCGTGCGCGAGAGCCATCTGGAGGCCGCGCAGCTGCTCGGCGTCACCGGCCTGCGCCGGCTGCGCCAGGTGCACTGGCCGCTGTTGCGAGGTGGCTTGGCCACCGCTGCGCTTCTGGTGTTCGTCGATGTGATGAAGGAAATGCCGATCACCCTGATGATGCGCCCCTTCGGCTGGAACACCCTGGCCACCCGCGTGTTCGAGCTGACCAATGAGGGCGAATGGCGGCGTGCCGCCCTGCCCGCGCTCAGCATCGTCGCGGTCGGCCTGATCCCCGTACTCCTGCTGACGAGGCGAGCCCGCGATGCGGCTTGAACTGATCGACTGCGCGGTGGGCTATGACGGTCGCGCCGTGCTCGCCGGCGTGAACCTCGCGATCGAAGCCGGCAAGATCGGCTGCCTGCTCGGCCCTTCCGGTGCGGGCAAGACCAGCCTGCTGCGCGCCATTGCCGGCTTCGCGCCGCTCTATGCCGGGCGCATCCAGAGTCGCGCAGCAGACGCCGAACCGCACGTGCTGAGCGGCCCCGGCGTGCAGCTGCCGCCGGAGCGTCGCGACATCGGCATGGTCTTCCAGGACCACGCCCTGCTGCCGCATCTCACCGCGCTCGGCAACGTGATGTTTGGCCTGTTCCGCCTGCCGCGCCGCGAGGCCGAGGCGCGCGCGCGGCGCATGCTGGCGCTGGTCGGCCTGGCCGGCTTCGAGCCGCGCTACCCGCATGAGCTTTCCGGCGGCCAGCAGCAGCGCGTGGCCCTGGCCCGCGCGTTGGCGCCGCGGCCGGCGCTGGTGCTGCTGGATGAGCCCTTCTCAAGCCTCGACCCCGACCTGCGCGAGCGCCTGGCGCTGGACGTGCGCGCCGCGCTCAAGGCCGAAGGCGTGGGCGCGCTGCTGATCACCCACTCGCAGGTAGAGGCCTTCGCCATGGCCGACCGCATCGGGGTGGTCGCCGAGGGCGCCCTGCAGCAGTGGGACAGCGCCTATGCGCTCTACCACCAGCCGGCCAACGCGATCGTCGCGCGCTTCATCGGCGAAGGTGTGTTCGTCGACGCCACCAGCCTCGGCGGTCAGCGCCTGCAGACCCCGCTGGGCGAGGCGCGCACGCCGCGCAACGGCCACGCTCCGGGCCAGCGCCTGCAGCTGCTGCTGCGGCCGGATGATGTCGTGCATGACGACGCCAGCCCGCTGCAGGCCGAAGTGATCGCCCGCGCCTTCCGCGGCGCCGATTTCCTCTACACCCTGCGGCTGGATTCAGGGGAGCGTCTGCTCTCGCTGGTGCCCAGCCACCACGACCACGCCATCGGCCAGCGCATCGGCATCCGGCTGGATCTGGAGCATGTGGTGGTGTTTGAAGCGGGGATTCGGGATTAGGGATTGGGGATTGGGGATTCGCACCTCGGCGTTGCCGAGGAAGAGGGCTCTCTTCCCGCGGGGCGGTGTGGCTGCACGACAGAGCGGCAGTGACCGCTGCACCCTTGGACCTTGCGTGCCAGGCACGAGATCACCGCCCCCTGGCGAATCCCCAATCCCCGCTCCTCACGCCGTCCCCGAACCCTCGGCACAGCCGCGGGCGAGATCACTGTCGACCTCGTCCTCGTGCAGCAGCGCGCGGGCCACATCGAGCGCGGCGTCGATGACTTCGATGCGCACGGTCACTTCGCTGGACTCGCGCGAGGTGTTGACCAGGATGGCCCGACCGGGCCCCGTGATGCGGCCGGCCAGCACGTCACGCGGGCCGACGATGCCGCGCTCGATGTCCATCACGGTGTAGCCGCCTTCGGTGCGCACGACCACGCGGCCGGTGTTCGGGTTCATGCCGCATACGCTGCCCTGGCTGCTCATGGCGATCTCCTCTCGTCTGGCTGGACCCGATGTGGGACCCAGCCTAGCCGAAACAAGTCGTGCTGCAAGTGCACAGCGGGCACGGTTCAGCCCCTGTCCCGGGCGATCAGCCAAGCAGCAGGCGGTAGGCCGGATTCTCGGTCTCGTTGCTGTGCGGATAGCCCAGGCCGGCGAGGAAGCGGTCGAAGGCGGGGCGATCGTCCTCGGGCACCTGCAGGCCGACCAGGATGCGCCCGTAGTCGGCGCCCTGGTTGCGGTAGTGGAACAGGCTGATGTTCCAGTCCGGGTTCATGGCCGAGAGAAAGCGGATCAAGGCACCGGGCCGTTCCGGGAAGTCGAAGCGATAGACACGCTCGTCGCGCGCCAGCGGCGAACGCCCGCCGATCATGTGGCGCAGGTGCAGCTTGGCCAGCTCGTCGTGGGTCAGATCCAGCGCCGGGAATCCTTCATCGGCGAAGGCCTGCGCCAGCTCGGCAGCCTCGCCCGGCCCACGCGTGCTGATGCCGACGAAGATGTGTGCGGCAGAGGCATCACCGATCCGATAGTTGAACTCGGTGATGCCGCGCCCGCCCAGCAGGTTGACGAAGCGGCGGAAGCTGCCGCGCTCCTCGGGGATGGTCACCGCGAACAGGGCCTCGCGCTGCTCGCCGACCTCGGCACGCTCGGCGACGAAACGCATGCGGTCGAAATTGAGGTTGGCGCCCGAGGCCACCGCCACCAGCGCCTCGCCGCGCAGGCCCGCACGCGCGACGTACTGCTTCATGCCGGCGATGGCCAGGGCACCGGCCGGCTCCAGCAGGCTTCGCGTGTCCTCGAACACGTCCTTGATCGCCGCGCACAGGGCATCGGTGTCGACCCGCAGCACCTCGTCGAGATGCAGCCGGCACAGGCGGAAGGTTTCATCGCCGACCCGCTTGACCGCGGTGCCGTCGGAGAACAGGCCGACATCGTCGAGCGTGACCGGATGTCCTGCTTCAAGCGAGCGCGCCATGGCGTCGGAGTCCTCGGTCTGCACGCCGATGACGCGCACCTCCGGCCGCAGCGCCTTGACGTAGGCGGCGACACCGGCCGCCATGCCGCCGCCGCCGATCGGCACGAAGATCGCGTGCAGCGGCCCGGTGTGCTGTCGAAGGATCTCCATCGCCACCGTGCCCTGCCCTGCGATCACATCCGGATCGTCGAAGGGATGCACGAAGGTGTAGCCGTGCTCGCGTTCCAACTCGCGCGCATGCGCGGCGGCATCGCTGTAGGAATCGCCGATCAGCACCACCTCGACGTTTTCGCCCCCATGCCGGCGCACCGATTCGATCTTCACTGCCGGCGTGGTCACCGGCATCACGATCACCGCACGGCAGCCCAGCTTGCGCGCCGCCAGCGCGAGACCCTGCGCATGGTTGCCGGCCGACGCCGCCAGCACGCCGCGGGCCCGCGCCTCGGCCGAGAGATGCACCATCTTGTTGTAGGCGCCGCGCAGCTTGAACGAGAACACCGCCTGGTTGTCCTCGCGCTTCAGCCAGACCGTGTTGCCGAGCCGCGCCGACAGCCGCGGGGCGTGATCCAGCTCCGACTCGCGCGCGACCTCGTAGACGCGCGCGGTGAGAATTCGCCGCAGGTAATCCAGCGCCGGCGCGGGCGCGATCTGCGCCTCGGGTCTGGGCGTGGACGACAGCGGCTGCGCGGGCATGGCGGAATCCTTAAAGTCTCGTGAAGGAAGCTCCGAGACTACGCCGACGGCAGCGTGCCGCCCCTACGACTTCGGTGGAGGGCGACGAATTGGCATAGAGCTCAAGAGCCGGGATTTGGGATTCGGGATTCGGGATTGGAAAAAGCCAACCGCGAGCTGCGCACGCGCAGGGGACTGAGGCACTCCGATGCGAGTTCAGGCGATATCGCGATCGAGCCCCTCTCCCCACGGGAGAGGGGTGGGGGTGAGGGGCACGACGGGGCGGCAGTGCGTCCGGGCCGGGATCTGTTCTGCACCGTCTCCCAGACACCTCTCGCATGGGGTGAAGGGCTCAAGCTGGCGAGCTTCCGCGCGGGCTGAATCGAGGTCGTGTCGGCGAATCCCGACTCAAGGCAAGCCGGTCTGCTCTCACGAATCCCGCGCCCGGCCCTCGCGCACAGCGCTCGGGCGTTCGGCGTCTCGCGCGGCGATGCCGCGCAAGCGAGCCGCCTCACCCCCAATCCCGAATCCCAAGCTCCATCAATCACTCTTGATGACGATATTCGGAAACCCGAAGGCCTTGTTCTTCGCGCGCAGGGACAGCCGCCCGGCGGCGTGACGGGCGATCCCGCGGTAGCGCTTCGACAGATCGGATTCGGCGTCCACCGCCACGGTCGGCGCGCCGCCGTCGGCCTGCTCACGGATGCGGATGTCGAGCGGCAGCGCGCCCAGCAGCGGCACCTCGTACTGCGCGGCCATGCGCGCACCGCCGCCCTCGCCGAAGATGTGCTCGGCGTGGCCGCAGTTCGAGCAGACGTGGATAGCCATGTTCTCGACAATGCCGAGCACCGGCACCTCGACTTTGCGGAACATCTGCAGGGCCTTCTTCGCATCGAGCAGGGCGATGTCCTGCGGGGTGGTGACGATGATCGCCGCCGACACCGGCACCTTCTGGCACAGGGTGAGCTGGATGTCGCCGGTCCCCGGCGGCAGGTCGATGATCAGGTAATCCAGGTTGTCCCAGGCGGTCTCGTTCAGCAGCTGCTGCAGCGCCTGGGTGACCATCGGCCCACGCCAGATCATCGGCGTGTCTTCTTCGATCAGGAAGCCGATCGACATCGCCTGCAGACCGTGCCCGCGCTTGGGCGTGATGCTCTTGCCGTCGGGGCTGTCGGGCTTGCCGCTGAGCCCGAGCATGCGGGGGATGCTGGGCCCGTAGATGTCGGCATCGAGCACGCCGACGCGCGCGCCTTCTGCCATCAGCGCCAGCGCGAGATTGACCGAGGTGGTCGACTTGCCCACCCCGCCCTTGCCCGAGGCCACGGCGATGATGTTCTTGACGCCCGGCAGCGGGCTCAGGCCTTCGCGCACCTTGTGCGCCAGCACGCGCGAGGACACATCGACCGTTGCGCGCTCGATGCGCGGGTCGGCCTCCAGCGCGGTGCGCACGCGCTCCGCCAGCTCAGCGTGGAAGCCGGCGGCGGGATAGCTGAGCTGCAGCTCGACCAGCACGCGGGCGCCGTCGACGCCAACCGCACGCACGCTGTCGGCGAGGCTCTGGCCGGTGTTCTCATCGATGAGAGGGGCGAGCCGCGCGCGCACGGCATCCTGGTCGAGCGACATGGGAATTCCCTTCAAGCTTGCAGAGTGGTGAGGCGGAGCGCCCGCCAGCGAGACCGTCATTGTAGTTGGCTGCAGAGGGAGCCCGCGCGCGGGACGTTCTGGCCGATTCCTGCGGCGCCGGAAGCAGCCTTGGGCTGCACGGATCCAGTCCATCCTGGCCTTGGCCGAGGCCGGCACGTCCGGCCAAGGTCCCGACGCATTCATCCGCTGCGCGGCGATGCCTCTGCTCGGCCCGGTCGCGCTGGATCAAACCGGTTCGCCTGCGATCCGCGGGCCCGCTCTGACCAGCGCGCCGCAATGCTGAACGCCTCGGAGGGCGTGAGAATCCGGACGCCGTTGCGAAGGCGTCCGGGGACGTTCGTCGCAAGGTGCGGTAGGCCAACTCAAGGGCGTTTGGCGAGCCAGTGACCGCAGCATTCGCGTAGCGCGCTGCCGCCACGGGCGTGCAGAGGCGGCCGAGTTCGGCGGATGGTTCTCACGCGCTCCCGGCATTGCCCTGAGCCAAAGGCGTCTGCGCCTCCTCCGCCGCACTCACCGCGCGATCGCGTCCTCCCGACTTGGCGCGATACAGCGCCTGATCGGCGCGCTCGATCAGCACGGACAGCCGCGCCTCCTCGGTGGGAACGACGGTGGCAGCACCGATCGACACCGTGACGCCCAGCGGTGAGGCGCGCACGGTCTGGCAGAGCGACTCGGCAAGCTCGAAAGCCAGTTCCGCTGGCGCCCCCGGCAGCACCAGCAGGAACTCCTCGCCGCCGTAGCGGGCCACCAGATCCTCGCTGCGCCGCAAGCTGTTGGCCAGCAGCTCGGCCAGACCCTGCAGCAGTGCGTCGCCAGCCGGGTGCCCATGCTGGTCGTTGTAGCGTTTGAAGTGGTCGACGTCGACGATCAGCACGCTCAGCGGCCGCTGCCGTTCCTGGCACTGGAACCAAGCCATGCGCAGGTAGGCATCCTGCCGGCGACGGTTGGCCAGCCCGGTCAACCCATCGCGGTTGGCGATGTCCTCCAACCGCCGGTTGGCTTCGGCCAGCTCCGCCGTGCGCGCCTCCACGAGAGCCGACAGGCGCCTGCGCTCGGCCTCGATTCGGCCCGTGCGAGTGCGGATATAGGCACGCGTCCACAGCGCTGCCATCGTCACCAGCAGCAGTGCAAACGCCGCTCGTGCCCAAGCAGTTTCGTGCCAGGGCGGCAGGAGGGTGAAGGACCAGGGTGTCGCTCGGCTGATGTGGCCGCGCGCATCGCGCGCCTCCAGCTCGAAGCGATAGACGCCGGGATCCAGCTGCGTGTAGTTGACGCGGGTCGAACGCACCCAGGGGCTCCAGGTCTCGCGCAGCCCCAGCAGCCGCCAGCGGTACTGCGGGCTGGTCGACTGATCCAGCTCCGCGATCGCGAACTCGAAGGCGATATTGAATCCCTGAGCGGGCTCCTCCAGCTCGGCCGGCATCGCGAGCGGCAGCGGCTCCGGCGCCGCACTGCCGCGGCTCCGCAGCACGCGAGTCAGGCGCACCTCGGGCGTGTACACCGGCGCCTCGATGGACGCATCCGACTGCAGCAGCAGGGCGCCGTGGCACACCACGAAGGGGCGTCCGTCGGCCAAGGCACCGACCTGCTCGATGGCGCCCCGGCACATTCCACCGAGATCGAGTTCACGCCAGCCTTCCGGCGACCGCCGCAGAACCCGGGTCGGGCTGAACGCCCAGTCCTCGCCATGGAGGTCGGGCGCAAGGCGCAGGTGTTCTTCGGGCCGACGCAGGGGCGCGAGCCCCTGCACATCGTCGCGGACGAAGCCGCGCACTCCGTCCCAGCGCCATAGCCCCCTGGCGGTACTGGCGCGAACCTCGCCGTCCCTCCACACGCTGACGTGGGCATACGCGATCGGGCCGTACTCGATGCCATGCGCCTCGCCCATCCGCTCGGCGGAGCGCAGGCTGCCGCCGGAAGCCAGTCGGTAACGCCAGAGCCCGCTGCGCTCGGTGCCCAGCCAGAGTTCGTCGGCAGAGGGCTCCACCATCGACGCCACGCGCAGGTCGTCGGCGCGCTGCAGGGGCGCGCTCAGCGAGAGCCTCGGTTGCACTTCAAGGCGGCGCAGGCCGTGCTCGGTAAACACCCAGATCACGCCCTCATGCCAGGCGCTGGGCCGCAGTTCGCGCGGATACACCAGCTCATCGGTCAGAGTGCGCAGCACGCCGCCCTGCCGCAGCAGCAGGTGATGCCCGCCGGCATACACCTCGCCTCCCTGTGCGAGCGGCAAGCGGTCATAGAGGGTTTGCGCCAGATCGGGAACGTTCTGCCACAGGCTGGGTGCGTTCGCCCGGACCTGCGCCCGCAGCGCGCCGGCGCTGCCGAACGCCAGCAGCTCGCCGTCCTGCTCGCGGGCAAGATGGAGGTTGCCTGACAAGCCCAGCGTCTCGTCGAGGGCTGTCCACCGCGGCGGCCACACCACGCGATGAATTCGCGTGTCGCCCGACGCCAGCACGCTGCCATCGCGAGCCTGCCACAGGCCGCTCAGGAATCCCTGCTCCAGGCGAAGGCTGAGAAAGCTGCGGCGGTCCGGCGGCAGCATCCAGAGCTGGCCGTCGCCCGAGGCCAGGACCAGATGGCCGTCGCGCAGTCGGGTGGCTTTCTGGAACTCGGAAGAAGGCGGGAGTCCCTCCGGCATCTCGATTTCACGGAGTGACTCCAGCCCCAGCCCCCACCATCGTCCGTCAGAACCAAGGCCCAGCAGGGTGCCCTCATCCAGCGGCACCAGGGTGTGTACAAGCTGGGTCAACTCGGTGCTGTGGCTCAAGGGCTCCCAGGCGTCACCGCGACGCACCCGGAAGCCCTCGCCGCGAAACTGCAGGATCACCTCGCCCTGCAGGCGCGCCATGCCACCGAATCGGCCCTCGTGGCGCCAGCGCTGCCGCTGCAGACCATCGGCGGAGACGAAGAACACGTCGCGCAGGGCGCGGAAGTAGGTGCCCTCGGGGGCGACCACGATGCTCCAGATGTCCGCGAACTGCGCCGGCTCACCCGGCTCAAGACTGTCGCCGCTGAGCTCCCGGTAGGTCCATTCCCCGTTCGGAGCGCGCTCCAGGACGCCAAAGCTGTTGTAGCCACCGACCCAGACCGAGCCCTCGGCGCCCGGTGCCAGCGAGCGGACCATCTCGCGATTGGGAAGGCGCTGCAGATTCCAGCGCTCGCCATCGAACAGCAGGACACCCTCGCGGCTCGCGACCGCAAGGCCACCCTGGTCGAGCTCAAGCAGCCCGAAGTTCTGCGGGTAGACAGCGACGCCGGGCAGCAGCTGCTGGACCGGCGGCCTGCCCCTGAGCCCGCCGTCGGCCCGGGCGATCAGGGTGCAGGCACAGCACAACAGCAGGAGCAGCCATCGCATCGGAGCACCCGACCGGCAGATCGACAGACCGGGAGCGTGCAGCTTTCGTGCCGGGGCAAGGCGCCGGCCCAGCCTGCGCATGGACTGCGACGCAGCCCGCGAAAGCAGGGCGCCTCCGCCCTTTCGACGCGCGGCACCGGGTCATGGGTCGACCCGGTGCGTCAGCCTGCGCCCGCTGGCTGGATCTGTGCCCAGGCGGCTTTCCAGCGCGCCCGCGAGTTCAGTCGCCACTGGTCGACCATGGCATAGAAGGTCGGCAGGGCAAACAGCGAAATCAGGGTCGAGAACACCAGCCCGCCGACGATGGCACGCGCCATCGGGTAGTAGGGCGGGCCATCGCCGCCCATCTCGGTGCCGCCGATGGTGAGCGGAAGCATGCTCAGGATGGTCGTGCCCATGGTCATCAGGATGGGTCGCAGGCGGTCGCGGCAGCCGGCCACCAGCGCCTCGTGGCGATCCATGCCGCTGCGCCGCAACGTGTTGATGTGCTCGACCATGACGATGCCGTTGTTCACCACCACGCCCATCAGCACCAGGATGCCGATCGCCGCCATGATCGAGAAGGTCGTGCCGGTCAGCCAGAACAGCCAGAACACGCCAAGTGCGGAGAAGAAGATCGTGGTCACGATCACCGCCGGAAAGCTGATCGACTCGAACACCGCCGCCATCACGATGTAGACCATCACCAGCGCGATCAGGGTATTGAAGGCCATCTGCGCGCCAGCCTGGTCGTTCTGGTCGAAGCTGGTGCCGAAGCTCCAGCGGTAGCCCGCAGGCAGGTCGAACTGCTCCATCAGGGGTTCGATCTGCTTGCGCGCGTCATCCATGGTGACGCCGTCAGCCAGCGCGATGCGGATCGGCAGCGCGGTCTGGCGGCTCTGCCGGTTGATCGTGCTAGGGCTGGCGACCACCTGCACCTCGACCATGGCCAGCAGCGGCACCTGGCCAGCGATTGGACTGGACAGCTTGAAGTCGCGCAGGTCGTCCACGCTGGCCTCGTCCGATTCGGCAAAGCGCATCCACACGGGGACTTCAGTGGTGTCGGCACGGAACTCGCGCAGCGGCGTGCCGCGCAGGGCGATGCCGATGTACTGCGCCACCTGCTGGGCCGAGAAGCCGTACTGCAGGGCGCGCTCGCGGTCCACACGCACCTGGATCTCGCGCGACTTGGCGCCGAGGTCGGCGTAGGCGTCGCGGACGAAGTCCTGCGCGTTCAGCACCGGCACGATCGATTCCGAGAGCTCCTCCAGCACCATCGAGCTGTCGCCGATCAGGGCCACCTGCATGCCGTCGCCACCGCCCGGACCACCGCCCTGGTTCTGCTGGAAGGTGACCTCGCCCATGGCGAGCTTGGGCAAGCCTTCGGTGATCCGCTCCATCAGCTGCGGCGTCGGCGTGTCGCCGTCCTCGGCGAAATCGATGCGCGTGCCGGCCCAGCCACGCTCGCTGTACCAGCTGTAGATCTGGGTGATCTCGAAAGTCTCGCGATTGGCTTCGAGGTAGTCCTCGACCTGCTTCACCGCAAGCGACAGATCCTCCAGCCGATAGCTGCCGTTCCAACGGTAGGTGAGCTGGGCCTCTCGGCGTTCGCCCTGCGGGAACATGTCGGTCTTCATGCCGCGCATGGGCACGATGCTGACGACCACCACGGCAGCGATCGCCAGCAGAGTCTTCCAGCGGTGCCGCAGCGACCAGTCCAGCACGCGGGCGTAGCGATCCTGGAAGCGGTTGGCCTGGCTGGCGGCCTCCTGCAGGTGGCGCGGCGCGCGGATGCGTGCGCTGATCATCGGGATCAGGCTGATCGCCACGAGCCACGAGCACAGCAGCGAGATGGTGATGGTGAAGGCCACCTGGCTCAGGTAGATGGCGATGAAGTTGCGCTCGCCGAAGATGTTCGGCAGGAACACGATGATGCTGGTCAGGGTGCCGGCCGTGATCGCGATCTGCACTTCGCGGGTGCCTTCCAGCGCGCAGCGGAAGGGGTTGTCCGGGTACTTCTCGCGTTTCTGGTAGATGCTCTCGACCACCACGACCGAGTTGTCGACCAGCATGCCGATGCCGAGCAGCAGGCCCATCATCGACAGGATGTTCAGCGACAGCCCGAGGAAGTGCATGCAGCCCAGCGTCATCACGATGCAGATCGGGATCGACAGCGCGACCATCAGGGTCGAGGGCCAGTGGCGGAGGAAGAAGTACAGCACCAGCACCGACAGCGCGGTGCCGAGCAGGCCGGCATTGGCCAGCTCGCTCAACGAACTGGTGACGCCCTCGGCCTGGTCGTGCATGACGAACAGCTGGATGTCGGAAAACGCCGGCATGGCCCGGATCTCTTCGACCTCAGCCAGCACGCCGCGCGAGACGTCGACCAGATTGGCCGAGCGCTCCTTCATGACGTCGATACCCACGGCCGGGCGGCCATCAAGGCGGCGACCGTAATCCATGCGGCCCGGCGCCAGTCTGACCTCGGCGATGTCGGAAAGGCGCAGGCCGCTGGCGTTGATGGGCAGGCGACGCAGCTCCTCCAGCGAGCGCAGCTCACCGACGGGCTGCACCCGCAGGCGGCGGTCGATCTCGGTGATCTGACCGGCCGAGACCGAAAAATTGGAGGCGCTCAGGCGCTGGGCGAGGCCGGCCAGGTCGACGCCGTGCGCGGTCACGCGATCATTGTCGAGGCGGATCTCGACCTCGGGCGGCGCAATGCCGGAAATGTCGACGCGGGCGACGCCGGGCACGCGCTCCAGGCGCCGCTTGACCTCGCGATCGATCAGGTCGTACTGGTTGGCCAGATCGAGCTCGCTGGACACGCGGATCCGCAGCACCGGCTCATCGGCGGTGCCGAACTTCAGCACCAGGTACCGCTGGAAGTCCGAGGGCAGCTCGTCACGGATCGCATCCAGCCGCTCGCGCGCCTCGGAGGCCGCGATCTGGATGTCGCGGTCCCACTGGAACTCCATGAACACGCCCGCGCCTTCCGAGCGCGACTGCGAGAACATCCGCTTGATGCCGGGCAGCGTGGCCAGCGCCTCCTCGGCGGGCCGGGTGATGGTCTCCTCGATCTCCGCCGGACTGGAGCCGGGATACGGCAGGTCGACGTAGAGGAAGGGCGCCTCGACCTCGGGCAGGAATTCCAGCGGCAGGCGGAAGCCGGCGATCAGGCCGATCAGCACCATCGACACGAAGAACATCGTGGCCGTCACCGGCCGCGCCAGACTGACCCGCGCCATGCTCACGGCTGCGACTCCGCCAACGCCGCCCGAGCTTCCATCTCGGCCCGCGCCGCGGCGCGCGCGCGCTCGCCGCGCTCGAAGTAGAAGCCGTCCGGCTTGCGATCCAGCAGCTTGTAGACCACGGGAATCACCAGCAGGGTCAGCAGGGTCGACACCAGCAGGCCGCCGATCACCGTGATCGCCATCGGCGCGCGCACCTCGGCGCCCTCGCCACCGCCGATCGCCAGCGGCAGGAAGCCGAACAGCGTGGTCAGCGTGGTCATCACGATCGGGCGCAGGCGCTCGTGCGAGCCGTCAACGATCGCCTTGAGCTTGGGCACGCCTTCCTCGCGCAGCTGGTTGACGCGGTCGATCAGCACGATCGCGTTCTTGACCACGATGCCAGCCAGCAGGATCAGGCCGATGAACACCACCACCGACAGCCCGCTGCCGACCAGCTTCAGCGCCAGGATGGCGCCGACCGCGGCCAGCGGGATGGTGAACATGATGACGAAGGGATGCAGCAGCGACTCGAACTGCGAGGCCATGACCAGATAGACCATGAAGATCGCCAGCACCAGGGCGAAGATCAGCGAGTTGACCGAGGCCTGCAGCTCCTCGTTCTGACCGCCGATGTTGACGCCCAGCCCCGCGCCCAGCGGATCCTCCGCAAGCATGCGCTCGATGTTGGCGACGGCCGTGCCGAGATCGCCATAGCGCAGGTTGGCCGAGACCACGGCCACACGCTCCTGGTCGACGCGATGGATCTCGCTGGGGCCCTCGGTGCTGAGGATCTCGGCGACCGCCGACAGCCGCACCGGGCGATCGCTCTCGGGGTTGACGATCAGCTGGCCGATGTCCGCGGCAGACGCGCGCGCGGACTCCTCGGCGCGCACCAGCACGTCGATCTTGCGGTTGCGGAAGCTGTAGCGGGTGGCGACTTCGCCGCGCACCTGGCGCACCACCTGGTCGGCGATCTGCCGGGTGGTGAGGTTCAGCGCCGCGGCGCGCTCGGCGTCGAACAGCACCTGGATCTCGGGGAAGCCCTGCTCCACCGTCGACTTGACGTCGGCGTAGCGGTCGTCCGCCTGCAGACGGCGCGCCAGCTCCTGGCCGGCCTTCCGCAATTGTTCGAGGTCATAGCCACGGATCTCGATTTCCAGCGGGGTGGCGAAGGAGAACAGCTGCGGGCGCGAGAACTTCACTTCCGCGCGTGGCCAGGCTTCGGCGCTTTCGCGGAGGACCTCGGTGAGTTCGGCCTCCGCCGAGTCACCAGCGCCGTCCGCCAGCACGATCAGCAGCTTGCCGATGTTCTCGCCCGACTCGGTGGGGTTGGCATCGAGCCGGGTGCCGCTGCCGCTGACGCCGTGGATGGTGCGCAGGCGCGGATCCTCGGCATGGCGACGCTGCAGTTCGCGCACCACCGCATCGCTTTCGGCCAGCGGCGTGCCGGGCGGCAGCTTGACCGTCATCTCGAAGCGACCCTGGGCCAGCTGCGGGATCAGGTCCATGCCCAGTCCAGGCACCAGGGCCAGGGTGAACACGAAGGCGGCGGTCGAAGCGAGCAGGATCGGCGCAGGTCGAGCCAACGCTTTCGGCAGCGCGCGCCGATAGGCGGCTTCCAGCCAGTCGTAGGGCTTGAGCAGCACGCGACCGATGGCGGACAGAGTTCCACCGACGACGCGACCGACAAAGCGCAGCATGCGCAGGGTCAGGCGCGCGATCCACAGGCGCGCGCGGGCGATGCGGCCGCTGGCGACATCCACGCCGGCCTTGTCCTCGGGATAGGCCAGCGGCGGCCGCGCCTTCAGGGAGGCCAGCATCGGCACCAGCGCCATTGCGACCACCGTCGAGATGATCACCGCGATGCTGACGGTCAGCGCCTGGTCGCCAAACAGCTGGCCGGCGACGCCCTCGACGAACACCAGCGGGAAGAACACGGCCACGGTGGTCAGCGTGGATGCGACCACGGCCAGACGCACTTCAGAGGCGCCGACAACCGCTGCCTCGATGACCCCAAGGCCACGCTCTCGCGCCTTGGCGATCGATTCCAGCACCACGATCGAGTCGTCCACCACCATGCCGGTGGCCAACGCCAACCCACCCAGCGACATCACGTTGAGGCTCAGGCCCACCTGCTGCATGAAGAAGAAGGTGGCGACGATCGAGACCGGCAGCGACACCGCGATGACGAAGGTGCTCCAGCCGTCGCGCAGGAAGAAGAAAATGATCAGCACCGCCAGCAGGCCGCCCATCAGCGCGGCCGAGCTCACTTCGTCCAGCGAGTTCTGGATGAACACCGACTGGTCGTCGACCGTGATCAGGCTTGCATTCGCGGGCAGGTTCTCGCGCAGGCGATCGAGCTGCTCGCGCACGCCGGCTGCCGCCGCGACAGTGTTGGCGTCGCCTTCCTTGTAGACCGCGAGCTCGACCGCTTCGCGGCCGTCCATGCGGATGATCGCCTCGCGCTCCTTGAAGCCCTGGCCGACGGACGCGACGTCGCGCAGGCGCACCGGCACGCCCTGGTCGACGGCGACCAGCAGCTCCTGCATCTGCTCGACGTTGGCGAACTGGTTGACCGTCCGCACCAGGAAGCGCTGGTTGCCCTCGTCGATGGCGCCGCCGGAGATGTTGATGTTCTCCTGCTTCAGGCGCTCGATGACGCGCGCCGGCGTCAGGTTCAGGCGCGCCAGCTTCTGCGGATCCAGCAGCACCTGGACCTCATCCTCAAGGCCACCGCTGACCTTGACCGCGGCCACGCCATCGACCGGCTCCAGGCGCTTCTTCAGGGTCTCATCGGCGTAGCGGCGCAGGTCCTTCAACTCGGCGACATCGAAGCCGCTGCTGTCGGCACGACCGGCGAGGCCCAGGCGCATGATCGGTTCGGTGGACGGATCGAAGCGCAGCAGCACGGGCTTTTCCGCTTCCAGCGGCAGGCGCAGGAGCTCGAGCTTGTCGCGCACCTCGATGCCCGCGCGGTCCATGTCCGTGCCCCAGGCGAACTCGAGGATCACGTCGCTCTGACCGGTGCGCGAAACCGAGCGCAGGCGGCGCAGGTTCTTGACCACGCCGACGGCCTCTTCGACCGGCTCGGTGATCAGATTCTCGATTTCTGTCGGCGCCGCACCGGTGTACTCGGTGCGCACCGTCAGCGTGGGATAGCTCAGGTCCGGCAGCAGGTTGACCTTGAGGTCACGCAGCGCGATGAAACCGAACAAAAGGAAGGTGATCGTCACCATGCCCACCGTCACGCGACGGCGGGTGGCAATCTCGGCAATGTTCATCGATGTCCCCCGACGACGGATCAGCCGGCGGTGCCGGCGGCGGGCTTGCCCTGGGCAATGGCGTCGGCCTCGACGGCCGCGCTGGGTACGCCGATCAACTGCAGCAGTGCACCATCGCGCAGCGTGACCTTGCCGGTGGTGACGACGCGATCGCCTTCAGTGAGGCCACCACGCACTTCGGCGAGGCTGCCGCTCAAGTGTCCAACTTCGATCGGTGTGCGCACCGCGCGGCCCTCGCGCACCACGAAGACGGCGGGCACGCCCTCGCCCTCGATCAGGGCCTCACGCGGCACCGTCAGCGCCTGCGCACGTTCGTCGTAGACGACCTCGACGCGGCCGAACATGCCGGGTTTCAGCACGCCCGAGGCATCCGAGAAGGCGGCGACCACGCGAAAGGTACCGCTGGCCGCGTCGACCACCGGGCTGACGCGATCGATCGCACCGTCGAAGGCCACGCCCGGCGCTGCATCGACGCGCAGGGCAACGGTCTGTCCGGCCTTCAGGGTGGCGAGTTCGCGCTCGGGCACGTTCAGCACGGCCTCAAGCCGCGAGGTGTCGACCACCTTGAACATGGCCTGGTTGATCTGGATGAGGTTGCCCTCCTTGGCCATGCGCTGGGCGACCACGCCGTCGAAGGGCGCCACGATATTGGTGTAGGACAGCTCCAGCTTGGCCATCTCATAGGCCGCACGCTGGGTGTCGAGATCGAAGCGCAGGCGCTCATGCGCCTCGGCGGCCAGCAGCTTGCGCTCGAACAGCTCCTGGGCGCGGCGGTACTCCGCTTCCAGCTTGCGGAGCATGGCCTCGTTGCGCTGCAGTTCGAGGCGCGGGCGTTCGGGATCGATGCGCGCCAGCACCTGGCCGGCCTTGACCCGATCGCCCTCCTCGGCCAGAAGGCTGAGCAGCACCCCGGACGTCTTGGCAACCACCTGCGCTTCGCCGCGCGCTTCCAGCGGCGCGGTGCCGCTGTAGCTTGCGGTGATGGACTGCCGCTGAGCGATGGCAGTCTCGACGGCAACGGCCTGCTCCTCGCGCTTGCCGTCCTTGCCGTTCTTGGACTCGGCGCTGGACTCGGCCTTGTCAGCCGGCGCCTGGTCATTGGCGCAGCCCGCGCCCAGCAGGAGCGCCGCCGCCAGCAAGGCGGTACCGGTCAGCCGCAGGACGGTGGGAGTCTTGGGGGTAGGCATCGCTGAACTGCGCATGGCGGTTTCCGGGGAGGAAGTGGGGGTGAGTGGTGTTATAGTCATCTACAACACCACCCTTGTCAAGCACCAGTTCGCCGCCAAGCGGCGCTCGGCGCCACGCGGGAAGAACGCGATGCCTGAGGCATGAGATTGACGTTTGTGACGTCAGCAGCGCGCGTGCAGGAGGGCACGGTCCGCACCACGCGTGGCGGGTGTCGGAACGGCCCGCCGCTGGCCCGATGATTGCGGCAGACGCTATACTCCTGCGCTTTCCAACGCGCCGTGAACCTGTCTGAAGTCAGGTCTGCGCGCGCAAACCGAAAACGCCCCGAAGCTGGAACCCATCGATGAAGCCGATCCTGCGAATCGTCGCAAGTCTTGCCCTCGCGACTGCCGCCCTGCCTGCGTTTGCCGAAGGCGATCCCGAGAACGGAAAGCTGCTGGCCTACACCTGCACCGGCTGTCATGGCATCCCGGGCTACAAGAACGTGTATCCGCACTACCACGTGCCGAAGATCGCCGGACAGAATTACGAATACCTCGTGGCTGCGCTGAACGCCTACCAGATGGGCGAGCGCCCCCACCCGACCATGCGCGCCCAGGCCGAGGGTTACAGCACCCAGGAGCTGAGCGACATCGCGGCTTTCCTCTCCAGCTACAAGAAGGGTGACGCCCAGTGAGCCCGAAGATCCTGACCACCGCGGCGCTGGCCGCCCTCTTGACCCTCGCCTCCAGCGCCGCCGATGCGCGCCGCGGCAACGTCGAAGCCGGGCGCGAACTCGCCAAGACCTGCCAGGCCTGTCATGGCCCCGACGGCAATGGCATCGGCGATGGGCAGTACCCGAATCTCGCCGGCCAGTACGAGGACTATCTGCTGCACTCCCTGAAGGCCTACAAGTCGGGCGAGCGCAACAACGCCATCATGGCGGGCTTTGTCGCTGGCCTCGATGAGCAGAACATGGCCGACCTCGCCGCCTTCTTCGCCTCGCAGAAGGGCCCGCTCAGCGACCTTCGCGAACTCAAGTAAGCAGGCCAGAACTCCTCACTGATGCAACGACCCCGCGCCTGTCGCGGGGTTTTTGTTGGTGACGCCAGAAGCTGCTGTTGGCAACACAGTGCGGCGACTGCCGCGTGCGCCGGCCCCTTGCGTTGCCGCTCGCATGCCCGCATTCAGGGGAGCTGACGCGGCAGCGCCCCCTGACCACGATTCTTCCGGAGCCCCAAATGAGCGACAGCGCCTACAGTTTCGATGCCACCACTGCCACCTTCGAACAGGAGGTGATCCTGCGTTCGAAACAGGTGCCGGTGCTGGTGGACTTCTGGGCGACCTGGTGCGGCCCCTGCAAGCAGGTGAAGCCCATCCTTGAGAAGCTGGCGGCCGAGTACAACGGTGGCTTCGTGCTCGCCAAGGTCGACGTCGACGCCGAGCAGCAGCTCGCAGGCATGGTCGGCATCCGCTCGGTGCCGACCATTCTGCTGCTGAAGGACGGCCAGATCGTCGACGGCTTCCCCGGTGCCTTGCCCGAGGCCCAGCTGCGCGCATTCCTGGCCCAGCATGGCATCCAGCCGCGCGAGTCGGCGGACGAACCGGCAGAGGCCGAGGTCGAAGAACTGCTGCCTCAGGAGCGCGTCGCGCAGCTGCGCGCGCAGATCGAAGCGGAGCCGGAGCGCACGGAGCTGAAGCTCGACCTCGCGATGGCCCTGCTGTCGATCGGCGAAAGCGCGGAAGCCGAGACCCTGCTCGACGGCCTGCCCGCCAACCTCGCCACCGACGACCGCGCGAAGCGCGCCCGCGCCCGACTGGGCTTCGCGCGACTGCTGGCAGGAGCCCCAGCACCGATCGCACTGCAGGCGCGACTCGCTGCGGATCCGGACGATCTGGACGCACTGCACCTGCTGGGCGTGCATCAGATCGTGGCCGGCGAAAGCGAAGCGGGCTTCGAGACCCTGCTGGAGCTGCTGCGTCGGGACAAGGCCTGGAACGAAGGCCAGCCGCGCAAGCGCCTGATCGAAGCTTTCAGCCTGGTCGAGGACGAGGATCTGGTCGGTCGCTACCGCCGCAAGATGGCTTCGCTGTTGTTTTGAAGCTGGGATTCGGGATTAGGGATTTGGGATTTGTCAGCTCGGACGCCTTGCCTACGGGACAGCGAGAACGTCGAGTCTTCGAAAGCGAAGCGCGGAGACGCGCGGGCCCTGACGGAATCGCGAAGGCGTCCGCAGGCCTGCAAATCTCCAATCCCCAATCCCGAATCCCGGCCTGAGGCCTACCAGGGCCGCTTGGACTGCCGCTCGCGCTCGCGATCGTAGGCGCGCAGCTCGTCGCGCAGGAACTGGATGCGCTGCCGACCCAGGGCATTGCGCTCGTCGTCCAGCACCACCGCATCGAGCAGTTCAGCGAAGCGCTGTGCGGCCGGCAGCATGGCCTCCCAGGCATCCAGCGCGGGCAGCGGGCCCGGCAGGGTCATGAAGAAGGTGACGCCCGGCGTCTGCGTCTGGTCGGGCTGGCGCAGATCGAAATTGCCGGGCTTGACCACATTGGCGACGCTGAAGATCGGCCCGGCTTCGGGACGATTGTCCGGCAGGCGGTGGAAGATCTGCATGTCGCCAAACACCAGCCCGGCCTTCTCCGCCGCCACCAGAATGTCGCCGCCATGCAGCAGGGTGCCGGCACGTGCGGCCACGATCAGGCTCACCACCTTGTCGAACTCGGGGTTGGGACGCACGCCGAGACTGGAGGTCGCGGCTGGCGCGGGCGCCTCGGAGGCTGCAGCAGCGCGGGCCTGCGGCCGTGCGTCCAGGTCGGGCTCGAACTGGATGCCGGGTAGCCGGCTGGCGCCCGCCCCTTCGGCGTCTTCGCCAGCCAGGGTCTTCTCCAGCCGGGCCAGCTCGGCCTGGATCACCTTGTCCAGGCTTTCCTGCTCGCCACCGCTGAAGGCCGGCTCCGCGCGCGCCTCTGGCTCGCCGCGCTCGGCCTGGCGCCGACCCTGCCCAGGCTTCTGCGGCCGGCCGAACCAATACACCGCCGCGATGAACCCGATGCCGAGAACGAGGAGGATGATGCGGAGCTGGGTGGGATCCATGGAGTGTCGTGGCCTGCATTGCGTCGGTTCGATCACGGCAGCCACTCACACCAAGGCTGCTTCGGGCGCTGGTGAGCGCACCGACGGCAGCGGGCGGCGAAGTCCCGGACGGGGATGGACGCGCGCCGCGGCCCTGCGGAGCGTGATCGGATGGCCCGGAACTCTAGCAGTTTGCCGACCTCGCTCCCACGCGGCGGCCGTGGGAGCGTTCATGCGCCACGCCTGCGAACGCGTGCTCCCACGCCGGCGCCGCGCGCGCATGGACGCTTCGAGTCCGCGGGCCAGACTCGCGCGGTAACGCCACGAGCGCGTCCGGAGCACGCGCATTGATCGACAGGACCGGGCGCGGCGAGGGTGCAGCCATGGCGATGGCGAGCCCACCCGCAGTGACGTCGCGAGCTTGCCGTCCGCCCCGCACCTCGGCGAAAGCTTGGGGCAAGGCTCAGGAATTCAGCCTTGTCGCGCCCCATGGAGGGCGCGCGAGCGAGTCCGGACCTGCGCCGGACTCGCGATCATTGATCAAGGACAGGATGGACTTGATCCGTATTGCCCTGGTCGGGCAGCTCCTGGCGATCACGCCAGAGCCGCGGCCGCGCAGACCGTAGCGCCACCGGTTCGATGTCCTGCGCACCGAACCTGAGCTGCAGGGCCCCGTGCTCGGCCGTGTTCCATACCCTCGCACCTGCCGCCTGCCAGCGCTCGACCACCTCGGCGCGCGGATGCCCGAAGCGATTGGCGTGCCCGGCGGCGACCAGGGCATGTTCTGCGCTCACGGCACGCACGAAGCCCTCGCTGCTGGAGCTGGCGCTGCCGTGGTGCGGCACCAGCACGATGTCGGCACGCAGCCGCTCGGGCTGCTCGCGCAGCAGGCGCTGTTCGATCAGCGCGCCGATATCGCCCGCGAGCAGCGCGACCTGTTCGCCGGCCTGTACGCGCAGCACGCAGCTGCTCTCATTGCGCAGGTAGGGAAAGTGCTCGGGTGGATGCAGCAGCTCGAAGTCGACGCCGTCCCAGCGCCAGCGCTCACCGGCGATGCAGGCCTGCGCCTGCGGAAAACGCGCGCGGTCCGAACTGGTCAGGGGCGCGGGAAACGCGCGCAGCACGCTGCCGGCGCCACCCGCATGATCGGCATCGCCATGCGAGACCAGCACCCGGTCGAGCCCGGCCAGCCCGAGTGCGCGCAGCGCCGGCACCACTGCGGCCTCGCCCATATCGAGTCCACTGCCGAAGGCCGGGCCGGTGTCGACCAGCAGCGCGTGGTTCTGCGTGCGAACGAGTGCCGCGAGCCCCTGGCCGACATCCAGCAGGATCAGCTCGGCGTCGCCTGCCGCCAGGGCCGGCTGCCGCGGCATCAGCAGCGGCAGCAGCAACAGGGCGCCCAGCGCCCGCGCGGGCGTGCCGCGCGGCATCAGCAGCCAGAGCACGCCCAGCCCCGCCGACAGCAGCGCGAGAGCACCGGGCTCGGGCAGGAACACCTGCGCACGCGGCAGGGCCGCAGCCCACTCCAGCAGCCACCACAGCAGATCCATCAGCCAGGCCGCCAGCATCAGCAGCGGCGTCGCGAGGGCGGGCACACCGAGCAGCAGCAGGCCGGCGCCCAGCAGGGCAAGCGGTACCACGCCCAGGCTGACCCAGGGCACGGCGAGAAGATTGGCCGCCGCTCCCGCCACCGAGGCCTGGCCGAAGAAGAACACTGTCAAGGGCAGCAGACCCAAGCTGGCCACCAGCTGCGCGCCCAGCATGCGTCGCCAGCCCGGCAGCTGCTGCAGGTCGGCAGGCATGCACCAGAGCAGCCAGGCCACGCCGATGAAGGACAGCCAGAAGCCCGCCCCCAGCACCGACAGCGGATCGCTCAGCAGCAGCACGAACAGGGCAAGCGCATAGGCCTGCCAGGTGCTGCTGCGGCGCCGCGCCAGCACGGCCAGCAGGGCCGCGGCCACCATCATCAGCGCACGCACGGTCGGCAGCCCGAAGCCGGCCAGCGCCGCATAGGCGGCGGCACCGCAGAGCGCTGCGAAGGCGGCGCCCTGCGGCAAAGGGAGCCGCAGGCCGAGTCCCGGCCACAGCCGGTAGAGGCCGCGCGCGCACAGCGCGAACAGACCGGCGATCAGCCCGACATGCAGGCCGGAGATCGCCATCAGGTGGCTGACGCCTGTGGCACGCAGGGTCTCCCAGTCGCGCTCGCCAAAGCCGCGCGTATCGGCCACGCTCAGCGCGCGTACGAAGCGCGACCCGGCGTGCAGCGGGCCATCTCCGTCCAGCGCTTCGACGATCTGCTGCGACAGCCCGGCGCGCAGCGCATCCAGCCCCGCGCCAGGCGAGAGTTCGCGATTGTCCGGATGTTCGCGCACATAACCGGTCGCCGCGAGCCGGCGCTGCAGCGCGTGCCGTTCGAAATCGAAGCCGCCAGGATTGACCACCCCGCGGGGCGCCTTCAGGCGCAGCTGCAGGCTCCAGCGACTGCCGGCAGCGGGCGCCTGCTCGCTGCGGTACCAGCCAATGCGCAGCAGCCGGCCGGCCAGCACAGCCGCCTCGCCCTCGCCGGCCTCGACCCGGAAGTCGAAGCGCACCGCATCCGGGCCGCGCTGCGGCAGCCCCTCGATGCGCCCCTGCACGCGCAGGTCGCGCGCTTCCAGCTCGACCGGCAAACGCTGCTGCAGGGCCGACTGTGCCGCAAGCAAGGCCAGCGCTGCGCCGAACAGCGCGGCCCCGCCCCAGCGCAGCAGGCTCGAACGTGGTCGCGGCGACAGCCAGGCCAGCAGGCCCAGCACGAGGGCCAGCCAGGGCACCCACTCGGGCGGGAAGCGCGGCAGGGTCAGCGCCGCCGAGACACCGACCAGCAGGCTGAACGCACTGCCGATACCGAATGCCGGCGCAGCGGGAACCGCGCGAATCGAGGCAGACCCTGCCGGCTGGGGCACGGTCGCCATGCCGCCTCGCCTCAGGCCGCCGCCAGCGGCCGCAGCCGACCGCCCGAGAGTTCGAGCGCGCGGTCCATCTTGCGGGCCAGCGCGCGGTCGTGCGTCACCAGAACGAAGCTGGTGCCGACCTCGCGGTTGAGCTCCAGCATCAGCCCGTAGACCGAAGCCGCGGTCTTCTCGTCGAGATTGCCGGTCGGCTCGTCGCCGAGCACGCAGGCCGGTCGCGTGACCAGCGCGCGCGCCACCGCGCAGCGCTGGCGCTCGCCGCCGGACAGCTCGCCCGGCTTGTGGCGAAGGCGTGCGCCGAGCCCCACGCGATCGAGCAGGGCCGCCGCCTGGCGCTCGGCCTCGGCGACGCTGCGGCCGGCGATCAGCAGCGGCATGCAGACGTTCTCCAGCGCGGTGAACTCGGGCAGCAGGTGATGGAACTGGTAGACGAAGCCCAGCGCGCGGTTGCGCAGGCGTCCGCGCTCGGCGTCGGAGAGCCGGCTCATCGCCTCGCCGGCGACGAAGACTTCGCCTGCGCTTGGCGTATCCAGCCCGCCGAGGATGTGCAGCAGGGTGCTCTTGCCGGCGCCCGAGGCGCCAACGATGGCCACGGTCTCGCCACGCGCGACCTCGAAGTCGATCGACTCGAAGACCGGCGTACGCAGATCGCCCTCGGCATAGGTCTTGGCCAGCCCGCGGCAGGCGATGACGGCATTCGACTCAGTCATGGCGCATCACTCGTAGCGCAGGGCGGCGGCAGGCTCGGTGCGCGAGGCGCGCCAGGCCGGATACAGGGTCGCGATCATGCTCATCACCAGCGCCACCCCGACGATCAGGCCTACGTCATCGCCGCGCAGGTCGGTCGGCAGGCCGGTGATGTAGTAGACGTCGGCCGGCATCACCTCGAAGCCGAAGGTCGTCTCGATCGCCTTGACCACATGGTCGAGGTTCAAGGTCAGGCTGACCCCGCCAATCAGCCCGAGCAGTACACCGACCACGCCGATCAGACTGCCCTGCACCACGAACACGCCCATGATCGAGCGCGGGCTCATGCCCAGCGTCCGCAGGATGGCGATGTCGGCCTGCTTGTCGGTGACCAGCATCACCAGCGAGCTGACCAGGTTGAAGGCGGCCACGCCGACGATCAGCGAGAGGATGATGAACATCACCGTCTTCTCCATCTGGATCGCGCGGAAGAAGTTGCTGTGGTCGGCACTCCAGTCGCGGATGCGGTAGTAGCGGTCGAGCTTGTCGGTGAGATCGCGGGCCACCTGCCAGCCCTGCATCATGTCGGTGAGCTTCAGCCGCACGCCGGTCACGCCCTCACCCATACGCAGCAGGCGCCGCGCATCCTGCAGGTGGATGATGGCGAGCTGGCGGTCGTACTCCTGCATGCCGGCGCTGAAGATGCCGGCGACGGTGAAGCGGCGCATCTGCGGCGCCACGCCGACCGGCGTGCTGCGGAACTCCGGCACCATCACCGTGATGCTGTCGCCCACGCCAACGCCGAGGTAGAGCGCCAGATCGGCGCCCACCAGCACGCGGAAGGCGCCGGGTTCGAGGTCGGTGAGCGCACCTTCCTTCATCAGCTGCGCAATTTCGCTGACCTCGGCCTCGCGCGAGGGGTCCACGCCGCGCAGCAGGGCGCCCTGGCTGCGACCGGCCTGCAGCAGCGATTCGCGCTCGACGTAGGGTGCGGCACCGAGCACGCGGGCATCCGACTTCGCCAGCTCGACTGCACGCGGCCAGTCCTGCAGGTCCTCACCGGCGCCGCTGATAGTGGCGTGGGCGACCATGCCCAGGATGCGCGCACGCAGCTCCTGCTCGAAGCCGTTCATCACCGAGATCACCGTGATCAGCGCGGTGACGCCAATCGCAATGCCCAGCATCGAGGCCAGCGAGATGAAGGAAATGAAGTGGTTGCGCCGCTTGGCGCGCGTGTAGCGCAGGCCGATGGCGATTTCGATGGGGCGGAACACGGGGCGGTCGGCCTGTCAGTGGGTCGGAGTCGAGCTCGGTGCCTGCGCGCGCTCGACGTGGCGATCCAGCCAGAGCCGCAGCACCCGCAGCTGCGGGCCCGGCAGGGTATCCGATGCCAGCGGCCAGCGGAGTAGCCGGCCCTGAATCCGCAATGTCAGCACGGCGATCGGCCCGCGCGATTCGAGGCCGAGCAGTTCGGCCGGCGACGCTTCGGGTGCCGCCATGCCCGGCGCGGCCGAGGACCACCATTCGGCCTGCCCGCTGTCGTGCAGCTGCAGCCGGCCGCGCGGGAGCCGGCGCATCCGCCACAGGCTCAAGCCCATCAGGAGCAGGGGCAGCGGCAACATGGCCACGGGCAGATCCGACAGCCAGAGCGCGAGCACGCCCAGCAGGGCCAGCGCGAGCAGAGCGCCCTGCAGGGCCCGCGAAGGCCTCAGCTCAAGCGGGAGGGAGCGCACTGATCGTTTCGACAAGACGGGCGATCACCGGATCGGAGGGCCGCTCACGCCCGATGAACCAGCGCCACAGCGCATCGTCCTCGCAGACCAGCAGGGCTTCGAACGCCTCGCGATCGAAGGCTGCAGGCTGGCGCTCGGCAAGATCGAGATAGCGCTCGAACAGCTGGTCCAGCTCGCGCATGCCGCGGCGCGAGCGCCAGCGCCAGCGGCGGAGATCTTCGGGAGTGATGGATTCGGACATGCCTGTCGGTTCGGGAGTCGGGAGTCGGGAGTCGGGAGTCGGGCGCCGCTAGCCAAGCTGCAGAAGACGCAGCGCCAGAACCGCGAGCAGCGTCCACAAACTCAGCGCACCCAGCACATAGACCGTGAAGCGGTGCATGACCTTGTTGTAGCTGCAGTGGATGGCGCTGTGGACAACCCGCAGGGCGACGAAGGCCCAAGCCAGCCCGAGCACGAGCGCCCCGCCCTGCCCCGTCTGCGCCGCCGCCGCGATGGCGAAATAGAACAGCACCGGCAGCTCGAACAGGTTGCGGAAATTGTCGGCCGCGCGCGTGTCCTTCAGCTTGGCCGACATCTGCGCCGAAGTCGCGACTGTCTGCGGGTGGATGCGCTCACGCTTCATCTGGCCGAGGCGCTCGACGTAGAGCCGGCACCAGACCAGGAACGTCAGCGCTGCGAGTGCGAAGCCGGGGAGAAGGATGCTTTGCATGGGAACGAAGTTTCGGGATTCGGGATTCGGCGTGCCGGGTGCGGGGTGCGGGGTGCGAGGTGCGAGGTGCGAGGTGCGAGGAGCGGGATGCGGGATGCGGGATGCGGGATGCGGGATGCGGGCATAGGGTGGGCCCTGGCCCACCATGAGCGCCACCCTCGCCCCGGTCAATCCGACGATCATCGCGAGCGCGCGGTCGAGTGGCGGAGGGCCAGTGACGCGCGAGGCGCGCATTCGGGCCACGGTGGGCCAGGGCCCACCCCATGAAGACTCGTGCGCTCCAGCCTGCGCTGAATCTGCTGAAGCCGGGGTCTGCCGCATATCCGCCGCCCCCCAAAACAAAAAGGCGCCCAAGGGCGCCCTTTTGCCGAGCTTCAAACCCCTCGCCGCTGGATCATCAGCTTCTTGATCTCGGCGATCGCCTTGGCCGGGTTCAGGCCCTTCGGGCAGGTGCGGGCGCAGTTCATGATCGTGTGGCAGCGGTACAGGCGGAACGGATCTTCCAGATCATCCAGGCGCGCTCCGGTGTCCTCGTCGCGCGAGTCGATGATCCAGCGGTAGGCCTGCAGCAGGATCGCCGGGCCGAGGTAGCGGTCGCCGTTCCACCAGTAGCTCGGGCAGCTGGTGCTGCAGCAGGCGCAGAGGATGCACTCATAGAGGCCATCGAGCTTGGCGCGGTCTTCCTTCGACTGCAGGCGCTCGCCCGAGGCCGGCGGCGCCGACTGGGTGCGCAGCCAGGGGCGGATCGAGGCGTACTGCGCGTAGAAGTGGGTCAGGTCCGGCACCAGGTCCTTGATCACTTCCATGTGCGGCAGCGGATACACCGGCACCTGCTTGCCACCGCAGTCGCTGATCGCCTTGGTGCAGGCCAGCGTATTGGTGCCGTCGATGTTCATCGCGCACGAACCGCAGATGCCCTCGCGGCAGGAGCGGCGGAAGGTCAGGGTGGGGTCGATCTCGTTCTTGATCTTGATCAGCGCGTCCAGAACCATCGGGCCGCAGCTGTCGAGGTCGACGTCATAGGTGTCGACCCGCGGGTTGGCATCGTCGTCCGGGTTCCAGCGGTACACCTTGAAGGTGCGCACCTTCTTGGCACCCGCCGGCGCCGGGAAGTGCTTGCCCTGGGTGATCTTGGAGTTCTTCGGCAGGGTGAATTCGGCCATGGCTCTTTGGGTCCGGGAATCGGGAATCGGGAGTCGGGAATCGTCAGAAGCAGGTCGAGGAGAGTCCGGCCATGAAGGAAATCGAGCCGGCTCCGGCTCCTGTGATTCCCCATTCCCGATTCCCCATTCCCGGCCTCAGTACGTCCGCGCCTTCGGCGGCACCGGATCGACTTCGTTGGTCAGCGTATTCATGTGCACCGGGCGGTAGTCGATCCGGGTCTGGCCCTTGTCGTCCACCCAGCACAGGGTGTGCTTGTGCCAGTTGTCGTCGTCGCGCTCGGGGAAGTCCTCGTGCGCATGGGCGCCACGCGACTCCTTGCGGTTCTCGGCCGACACCACCGTCGCCACGGCCTGACCCAGCAGGTTCTGCAGTTCCAGCGTCTCGATCAGATCGGAGTTCCAGACCAGCGAGCGATCGCTGACGCGGATGTCCTCGAAGCCGGCGTGGATCTCGCGCATCTTCTCGACGCCCTCCACCAGGCTGCTGGAGGTGCGGAACACCGCCGCGTGGTTCTGCATCGTGCGCTGCATCTTGAGGCGCAGCTCGGCGGTGGGCGTACCGCCCTTGGCATTGCGCAGCTTGTCGAGGTTGGCCAGCGACTTGTCGCAGGCCGAGGCTGGCAGGGCCTTGTGGTTCTGGCCCGGCTTGATGGTCTCGGCGCAGCGGTTGGCCACTGCACGACCGAACACGACCAGATCCAGCAGCGAGTTCGAGCCCAGGCGGTTGGCGCCGTGCACCGACACGCAGGCGGCCTCGCCGATCGAGTACAGGCCCGGCACCACGCTGTCGGGGTCGCCGTCCTTCAGCGTGACCACTTCACCGTGGTAATTGGTCTGCAGGCCGCCCATGTTGTAGTGCACGGTCGGCAGCACCGGGATCGGCTGCTTGGTGACGTCGACGCCGGCGAAGATGCGCGCGGACTCGGCGATGCCCGGCAGCTTCTCGTGGATCACCTCGGGGCCGAGGTGCTGCAGGTTGAGGAAGATGTGGTCGGCATGCTCGCCGACGCCGCGACCTTCGCGGATCTCGATGGTCATCGAGCGGCTGACCACGTCGCGCGAGGCCAGGTCCTTCGCGTTCGGCGCGTAGCGCTCCATGAAGCGTTCGCCCTTCGAGTTGGTCAGATACCCACCCTCGCCGCGCACGCCCTCGGTGATCAGGCAGCCGGCGCCGTAGATGCCGGTCGGGTGGAACTGCACGAACTCCATGTCCTGCAGGGGCAGGCCGGCGCGCAGGGCCATGCCGCCGCCGTCGCCGGTGCAGGTGTGGGCCGAGGTCGCCGAGAAGTAGGCTCGGCCGTAGCCGCCCGTCGCCAGCACCACGCCCTGGGCGCGGAACAGGTGCAGGTCGCCGGTGGCCATTTCCAGAGCCAGCACGCCGCGGCAGGCGCCTTCCTCGTCCATGATCAGGTCGAGCGCGAAGAACTCGATGAAGAAACGCGCGTCATGGGCCAGCGACTGTTGATAGAGCGTGTGCAGGATGGCGTGACCGGTGCGGTCGGCGGCGGCGCAGGTGCGCTGCGCCGTGCCTTTGCCGTAATGCGTCGTCATGCCGCCGAACGGACGCTGGTAGATCTTGCCGTCCTCGGTGCGCGAGAACGGCACGCCGTAGTGCTCGAGCTCGATGATCGCCGGGATGGCCTCGCGGCACATGTACTCAATGGCATCCTGGTCGCCCAGCCAGTCCGAGCCCTTGATGGTGTCGTAGAAGTGGAAGCGCCAATCGTCCTCGCCCATGTTGGCGAGCGCGGCGGAAATGCCGCCCTGAGCCGCGACGGTATGCGAGCGGGTCGGGAAAACCTTGCTGATGCAGGCGGTGTTCAAGCCCTTCTGGGCGAGGCCGAAGGTCGCGCGCAGGCCGGCGCCGCCGGCTCCCACCACGACCATGTCGTACTTGTGTTCGATGATCTTGTAAGCGCTCATGGGTACTCGCTCGGGCTGGCTCAGGCGCTGAAGGCGATGCGGCCGATCGCGATGACCGCGGCCAGGCCCAGCACGACGTAGACGAACTTGACGGCGATCATCAGGGTGATCTCCAGCCAGCCGACGTGGATGTAGTCCTCGATCACCACCTGCAGGCCCAGGCGGGCGTGCCAGAACGCAGTGCCGATGAACAGGATCAGCAGCAGCGCGTTGACCGGCTGCGCGATGGTGAGACGCACGGTGGCGTAATCGGCTCCTGCCAGCGACACCAGCAGGTACAGCACGTACAGCACCAGCGGCACCAGTGCGATGGCGGACACGCGCTGCGCCCACCAGTGGGCGGTGCCGTCCTTGGCCGAGCCGAGGCCGCGGGCCTTGGCGAGCGGGTTGCGCAGGCTCATGCCGCACCTCCCAGCACCACGGCCCAGATACCCAGCGCCGACACGATCGCCAGCGCGATCACGGTGTAGCCCGAGGCATACACCTTGGACATCTCGAAGCCACGACCCGCGTCCCAGAACAGATGGCGGATACCGTTGAACAGGTGGTAGCAGATGGCCAGCGTAAACAGGAACAACGCGACTTGCCCCGGAACCGAGCCGGCGATGGCGGCGAAGCGCGCGTAGGCCTCGGGCCCGGCCGCAATGCTGACCAGCATGACCGCGATACCGAGCGCGACCAGCGCGTTGACGATGCCGGAGATGCGGTGGCTGATCGACAGCACCGAGGTGATCTGCGGCCGGTAGACCTGCAGATGCGGCGAGAGGGGTCGCTTGCGTGTGCTCATTCCTGGATCCCGATTCGTGACGCGCAATGTTCTGCGAAAGCGCGCGAACGCCGCGTCGAATCGGTGCGTGATCCAACGCGTGAACGCGGCATGCAAGGCACCGCGGGATGCAGGGGGCGACGAACGATTCCGGACGACAGCTCCGCAGGCCGCGGAGACCACCGCGCCGGAGCTCAGAAGTCGATGCAGCGGCCGTTCTTTTCCCAGTCGCCGTAGCGGGTGGGCTCGGGGCCTTCTCGGCCACCGATCTCGCGCGGCATGTCCTTGGCCGCCGCGTCGGCGCCCGCTTCGGGGGCCTCGGTCGGGGTTGGATCAGGCGGCGTCGCGGGCGTCGGGGCTGGCTGCACTTGGCCTATCATCTCGGGGTTATCAAGCCGCGGAAGGGTACTCCGCGGCCCCCGATGTCGCAAGACAACAAAGGTCGCAAGCTCACGTGAAACCCTTGTCAGCAAGCCCTTCCACGCCCGTCGAAGGACGACTTGAAGGCTGGTCGGCGGCCCATGCGGACGGGCCGGAAGCCGCCGCGTTCCTGCAGTCGCAGCTGAGCTCGGATGTCCAGTCACTGCAGGTCGGCCAGGCGCAATGGAGCGCATGGCTCAATCCGAAAGGGCGCGTGATCGCGCTGATCCTGCTGCTGCGCAGCGAAGAGCAGAGCTTTGAGCTCCTGCTTCCGGACCATCCCGCCGCCAGCCTCGTGCCGCAGCTTTCGCGCTTCATCCTGCGCCGCAAAGCGCGGCTCGCCGCGAGCGCGCCAACACGATTCGAAGCAGGCATTGGCACGCCACCGCCAGCGGGCGCGCTGAGGCTTGGCGGCGAGGTCGAGCGCTGGCTGCGGTGGCAGTCGTTGACTGCGCCCGCGCCGGAGGAAAGGGTGATCGACGCGGAATGGCGCCTTCAGGACATCCTCTGTGGCCTGCCTCGCCTCGGCCCCGAGGGCGGCACCCACACAGCGCACATGCTCGGCCTGGATCGGCTCGGCGCGATCAGCCTGAGCAAGGGCTGCTACCCCGGGCAGGAGATCGTCGCGCGCACCCACTACCTCGGGCAGTCGAAGCGTGGTCTCGTCTGTCTGCGTCTTGAAGCGGGCGAACCGCCGCAACCGGGGGCGGGCGTATACACGGCAGGCGCAGCGGCGGGCGAAGTGTTGGGCAGCGTTGTCGACAGTACGGGTCACCATTACGTGCAAGCCGTGGCATCAGGATTGCAAGCGGGTTCGCACTGCGAATGCGCAGGGCGTGGCGCCGAGGTACTGGAACTTTCACCGGCGCCGCTGCCGCTCAGCTGAACCGCTGATCGACGACCCCCAGACAGCAGGTGGACCCTGCCTGACGGGGTCTGCTATACGGCGGCGTTTGGTGACGGATGCGCATGACCGCATCCGCACTACCCGAAGGCCCGGTCAACAGGGTCGGTTTGCTGCAGGCACAAGGAGACAGCAATGCGAATCGCAACAGGGGGGGATGGCCGCCGCTCGCGCGCGGTCGGCGTGTGGGCGGCATGGGCCATCGCACTGCTGATGGGTTTCACGGCTTGGCCAGCCGCCAGCGCGGCGGAGTACAAGGTGGCGCTGGAGCCGGCCTACCCGCCCGAGAACAACGTCCAGATCTACCAGCCACTGCTCGACTATCTGTCGCGCGAGACCGGACATCGCTTCGTCGCAGTCAGCGCCCGCAACTACAATTTCCACTGGCGCGACCTCCGCCAGGCGGCCGCCGTCGACTTCGCGTTCGAAGAGGCCCACTTCACCGACTACCGTGCCCAGCGCCAGGGCTTCCGGCCGCTGGCCCGCCTGGCCGAACGGACGTCCTACGCCCTGATCGCCCAGCCCGAGCTGGCCGAGGGGGGCATGGACGCCCTGGTCGGCAAGCGCTTGGTGTCGATGACCTCGCCCAGCCTCGGCTATGCGCTGTTGTTCGAGATGTTCACCAACCCGATCGCGCAGCCTGACATCCGCTCGGAAGCAGCCTCCTGGCGCGACGGCGTCGAAATGATCTTTGGCGACGAAGCGGATGCCGCGATGGTGCCGCGCTTCATCGCCGACCTTTACCCGAATCTTCAGGTCATGAGCGTCAGCCGCGAGTTTCCGGGCATGGCGTTTTCGGCCGCGCCGGGCATCCCCGAGGAGGTCGCGACAGCCGTTCGCGAAGCCCTGCTCAAGCTGCACGAGAACCCCGAGGCCTACCAGGTGCTGGTCGAGATCGGATCGACCCGCTTCGAACCGACCCGCGCCGCCGAGTACGCAGGCAGCCAGGACATGCTCAAGGGCTTCTTCGGCTACCAGTGAAGCGGCCCCTTGGCCGAGGGATTCGGGATTCGGGATTGGCCAGCGAGCCTGCGCTGCTGCGAGAACGGTCGTGCAGGCACTCGCGGCGCGAGGGCTGCTTTCCACGCACGAGGTTCGCCTGAAGGCTTTAAAGCTTTGACGGAGAATTCCACGAAGCCGGGTCGCCTGCGAGCGATTCCAAGATTCCGTACCACCCCTCTTGAGTGATCGGACTCTCGCCCAACCCCTGCCACCGCCGCCGCCACGAAGGCCGGCAGCACTGTCGTACATGCACTGAGGAAAACTCGCCGCAGTCGGGAGAACCTTGGATCACCGTCCACGCCTTCGCGAGGACAGGCTCTTCGCGGGGATGACGAACCCGAATTTCTTCGAGAATACCTGGCCCGCCGCGCGGGGCGGAGAAGCTCTCAGGCTCATTTGCCCAGCGGCTCGGAGAAGGCCGCTGCCATCTCCCGATAGAGCTCGCGCTGACGCTCGCCGCGCGCGGGCGGAGCCTGCACTTCGAGCAGCACGATCTGGTCGCCGGCAGGCGTGCCCGGCAGCCCACGCCCACGCAGGCGCAGGCGCCTGCCGGTATTGCTCTCCGGCGGAATCTTCAGTTCGACCGGTCCGCCGAGCGTAGGCACGCTCAACGTCGCGCCGAGCGCGGCCTGCCAGGGCATCACCGGCAGGCGATGGATCACGCTGCGGCCATCCACCTCGAAGCGCGGATGATCGCGATAGGCGATCTCCAGCAGCAGGTCGCGCCCCTGACCGCCCTGCCCCGCCAGACGGATGTTCTGTCCCGGCTGGATGCCCGCGGGAATCTTCACCTCCAGCGTGCGCCCATCGATCTCCACGCGCTGGCGACCGCCTGCGTAGACGGTCTCGAGCTCGACCTCCAGCCGCATCTTGCGCTCGGCGCGCGGCGCCGGACCGCCTCCTGCCGATCCGCGACCACCGCGCGCGCGCGCGCCGCCAAACAGCGAGTCGAAGAAGTCGCTGAAGCCACCGCCTCCGAAATCGCCCTGGCCACCGTCATAGTCCCAGCCCGGCGGCGGACGGAAGTCCTGGCCCTGACGGAATCCGCCGGCGCGCAGCTGCTCGTAAGCGTTGCGCTTGCCCGGATCCTTCAGCACTTCGTAGGCCTCGTTGATCGCCTTGAAGCGCTCCTCGGCCCCGGCCTCCTTACTGACATCGGGGTGGTACTTGCGGGCCAGCCGGCGGTAGGCGGCCTTGATGTCCGCGTCGCTGGCGCCCGGCTCCACGCCCAGCGTCTTGTAGTAGTCCTTGAACTCCATGGGGCTTCCGAAACTGTGTGCCACGCATTCGTGTGATCGATCGCAGCGAAGCCCACGCTTGTGGAAGCCCCGCCCGATCATGCAAAGCCCGCGGACCGGCCGCGGGCTTTGCAAGCTTAACCGCTGGACCGGCCTCAGCCGGCGTTGACCGAGATCCGGCGCGGCGTGGTCTCGGGCCGCTTGGGAATCACGATCTCCAGCACCCCGTGCGCGCCCTTGGCCTCGATGCCGTCCGGATTGGCGGTGTCAGGCAGGGCGAAGCGACGGTAGAAGCTGCCGCGCGAGCGCTCGATGCGGGTGTAGTTGGCGCCCTCTTCCTTGCTCTCGCTGCTGCGCTCGCCGCGGATCGAAAGGATGCCCTTGTCCATGTGGATCTCGATGTCCTTCGGATCGACGCCCGGAATGTCGGCCTCGATCACGAAGCGGCTTGGCTCCTCGCGGATGTCGACCCGCGGCGCCCACTGGCTGGTGACGACGTTTGACTGATCCCCTTCGGCGGGCTCGCCGAAGAAGCGCTCGAAGACCTGCTTCAGTTCATTCTGCAGGCCGCCCTGGACAGCCCGGCTGTGATCGACCCAGGGATAACGTGACGTGCTCATGTCTGCTCTCCTGCTGGAAACGGGCGGCACCGCGGCCGCCGACGCTGCCAAAAGTGCGAGCGCCGCGCAGGATTTCAAGGGCGGGTGAAAGCGCCGCGTTCAGCCGGATCCGGCTTCAGGGACAGCGTTCAAGCTCGACGAAGTCGAAGGCCAGCGCGTGGCGAGCGTCGGCCGGGTGGTGACTGCGCGCGCGCTCCGTCCAAGCGCTGCGATCGAAGTCCGGGAACCAGGTGTCGGCGCCTTCGACCTCGGTCTCGACCTCGGTCAGGTGCAGGCGCTGGGCGCTGGGCAGCAGCTGCGCGTAGAGCTCGCCGCCGCCGATCACCATCAGCGCTTCGGCGCCCGCTTCGCCAGCGATGCCGAGCGCCGCCTCGATGCTGGCCACCGCCCGCATGCCCTCGAAGGGCACGCGACCGCTGCGGGTGAGCACCAGGTTCAAGCGCCCCGGCAGCGCGCGCCCCAGCGACTCTGCGGTCTTGCGCCCCATCAGCAGCGGCTTGCCCAGCGTCAGCGCCTTGAAGTGCCTGAGATCATCCGGCAGTGACCAGGGCAGCGCGTTGCCGCGGCCGATCGCCCGCGCGCGGTCCATCGCCACCACCAGCTCGATGCGCGGGCTCACACCGCCACCGGCGCCTTGATCGCAGGGTGCGGCTCGTAGCCCTCGATGGCGATGTCCTCGTACTGGAAGGCGAACAGATCGCGCACTTCGGGATTCAGTCGGAGCTGCGGCAAGGGGCGCGGGCTGCGCGCGAGCTGCTCGCGCGCCTGCTCGAAATGGTTCGAGTACAGGTGCGCATCGCCCAGCGTGTGCACGAAGTCGCCGACTTCGAGCTCACAGACCTGGGCCACCAGGTGGGTCAGCAGCGCATAGCTCGCGATATTGAAGGGCACGCCGAGGAAGATATCGCCGGAACGCTGGTAGAGCTGGCAGGACAGCCGCCCCTGCGCCACGTAGAACTGGAACAGGCTGTGGCAGGGCATCAGCGCCATCCGCTCCAGCTCGCCGACGTTCCAGGCCGAAACGATCAGTCGGCGCGAATCCGGGTTGCTGCGGATCTCATCCAGCACCCAGCGCATCTGGTCGATCGTGCGGCCATCCGCGGCCTGCCAGGCCCGCCACTGCTTGCCGTAGACCGGCCCCAGCTCGCCGTCCGCATCCGCCCACTCGTCCCAGATGCTGACCTTGTGCTCCTTGAGGTAGGCGATATTGGTCTCACCGCGCAGGAACCACAGCAGCTCATGCACGATCGAGCGCAGGTGCAGCTTCTTGGTGGTGACCAGCGGAAAGCCTTCGCGCAGATCGAAGCGCATCTGCCAGCCGAACACCGAGCGCGTGCCGGTGCCGGTGCGGTCGGATTTCTCCGTGCCCTGTTCGAGCACATGGCGCAACAGATCAAGGTAGGCCTGCATGCAAGACTCCGAGTGACGCGTCAGATCGAACGGGGCGTGGATGCCCGCAGCGACAGCCCGATCAGCAGCAGCCCGACCAGCACCAGCGGCAGACTCAGCAGCATGCCCATGGTGAACCAGCCGAAGGCCAGATAGCCGAGGTGTGCGTCGGGCTCACGTACGAACTCGACGGCGAAGCGGAACAGCCCGTAGCCCAGCGCGAAGGCGCCCGACACCGCGTAGCGCTTGCGCGGCTTGGCCGAGAACCACCACAGCAGGCCGAACAGCACGAGACCTTCGAGGAAGGCCTCATAGAGCTGCGAGGGGTGGCGGGCGAAGGCGTCGAGCGCGCCCTGCGCGTGCAGCCGCTGCAGTTCGGCGACCGGCAGGTGCTGATACTCGCGCGGCAGGCCGCTGGGGAAGATCACCGCCCAGGCGACGTCGCTGGTGCGGCCCCAGAGCTCGCCGCCGATGTAGTTGCCGATACGCCCGAACAGCAGGCCCAGCGGCACCAGCGGGGCGACGAAATCGAGCGTCTCCCAGATCGAGCGCCCCTGCCCGCGCGACCACCACCACACGGCCGCCATCACGCCGAGCAGGCCACCGTGGAAGCTCATGCCGCCCTCCCACACGCGCAGGATCGACAGCGGATCGGCCAGCACCTGCTGCCAGCCGTAGAACACGATGTAGCCGAGGCGCCCGCCCAGCACCACGCCAAGCATGCCGTAGAACATCAGGTCGCCGAAGGCCTGCTCGCTGACGCCGAAGCGGCCCTGGCGCAGGCGCAGTCGCCCCAGCCACCAGGCGGCGCCAAAGGCCAGCAGGTACATGATTCCGTACCAGTGCACGGGCCAGCCGAAGACGCTGATCGCGATCGGGTCGATCTGGTGCAGGTGGAAGTTCGACGCGCTCATGCGATCAGGCCGGCAGCACGCGGCAGACGTAGCCCTTCAGGTAGTCCGTCTCGACGATGGCGGCATGCACCGGATGATCGGCGGACTGCTGCAGCTGGCAGAGCACCTGCACCTGCCGATCGAGATGGCGCGCGCCAGCCTGGATGGCCTCCAGCAGGGCATCGCGACCCATGTGGTAGCTGCAGGAGGCGCTGACCAGCTGGCCGTCGCGCTCCAGCACCTGCATGGCCATCTCGTTGATGCGGCGATAGGCCAGCGCGCCTTCCTTGAAATCCTTGCGGCGCTTGACGAAGGCCGGCGGGTCGAGGATCACCACGTCCCAACGGCGGCGTTCCGCCCTCGCCTGCTTCAGGTACTCGAAGGCATCGGCACAGACCGCTTCGACGGTGTCGCCGAAGCCATTGCGCCGGGCGTTGTCGCGGATCTGCTCGCAGGCCGGGCCCGAGGCGTCGACGCAGGTGACTTCACTTGCGCCGAAGCCGGCGGCACGGATGCCCCAGGCGCCGACGTAGCTGAAGACATCCAGCACGCGCAGGCCCGGGACCAGTTTGCGCAGGCGGTCGCGATTGTCCTGCTGGTCGAAAAACCAGCCCGTCTTCTGGCCGTGCTGCACATCGACCGCAAACTTGAGCCCGCCCTCGTCGACGATGACCCGCTCCGGCACCTCGCCGAAGGCCACTTCGACATAGGAGGGCAGCCCTTCGATGGCGCGTGCGCCGCCGTCGTTGCGGAACAGCAGGGCGGCCGGGTTCAGCACCTTGCGCACGGCATCGACGATGGCGTCCTTCATGCGCTCCATGCCGGCGGTGCCGAGTTGGGCGACGACGACATCGTCGAAGCGGTCGATGACCAGACCCGGCAGGCCGTCCGACTCGCCGTAGACCAGGCGGTAGTGCGGGGTGTCGAACAGGCGCTCGCGCAGGGCCAGGGCCACGTTCAGACGATGCACCAGCAGCGAGCGGTCCAGCGCGTGGCCGCCGCGGTCGAGCAGGCGCGCGCAGATCAGGGTCGAGGGGTTCACGTAGCCGGTGCCGACCGGTTTGCCGCCGGCATCCAGCACATGCACCGGGCTGCCGGCCTCCATCGCCGTCAGCGGCGAGCGCACGACGTCGACCTCGTTGCTGAACACCCACAGGTGGCCGGCGCGCAGTCGGCGGTCTTCGCCGCGCTTCAGGATCAGGGCGGGGTAATCGGCAGCAGTCATTGCGGGAATTTCCTTGTGGCCGGCGTTCAGCGCGGCAGGGTCAGGGCCAGACGCGCGGCAGAAGCAGCAGCGCCCAGCACAGCAGTACGTTCATCATCAGCACGAAGACCGCGGCCGAGCCCATGTCCTTGGCGCGGCCGGCGAATTCATTGTGTTCGGGCCCCATGCGGTCGACCGCCGACTCGATCGCCGAATTCAGCAGCTCGGCCGACAGCACCAGCAGCAGGCTGCCGACCAGCAGCGCACGCTCCAGCGGCGTCTGCCCCAGCCACAGGCCGAGCGGGCAGAGGATCACGAACAGGTAGACCTCCAGCCGGAACGAAGCCTCCAGCCGGAAGGCTGCCGCCAAGCCCTGCATCGACCATTTGAAGGCCTTCCACATGCCGCCAGGGCCGCGTGGAATCAGGGAGTTGACGCGGTCAGGCATGTGTCGCGAAGTCCAGGGCTGCGGCGGCCGCGGACGCGCGGCAGGCCGGATAGTGTAGTCGGCGCGCCCGGCTTGGCGAAGCGCCGGCAGGCGCTACCATCCGCCACCGGCCGTCACAGCCCCGCGGCGCGCGCGTCGCGCATGCTCGAATCCGCAGCGACCACTCAAGGAGAACCGCAACGATGTTCGACCCCGAGCGACTACTGAAGCAGATGCTGGGCGGCGCCCTGGGTGGCGCCCTGGGCGGCGATCGCGGCCGTAAGAAATACAAGTCCCGGGGTGGCATCGGCGGCGCCCTGGGCGGCCTCGGCACCGGCCAGAAGGCCGCCCTGGGCCTGGGCGCGCTGGGCGTAGCGATGGCCGCGTGGGAGCACTACAAGGGCCAGGCGGCATCGACGACCGCCCCTGCGCCTGTCGCGCAGCCCGTGCCGGCGATGAGCCCGCCGCCCCCTCCGCCACCGCCGCCCGCGCCCGCCGCACTGACGGCGTCCTCGGCAGCGCCCCAGGCGCTGGTGCCTGAGGCCCTGCTGGTGATCCGCAGCATGATCGCAGCCGCCGCCGCCGACGGTCTGATCGACGGCAACGAGCGCGAGGCCATCCTCGGTCGCGCCCAGGATGCGGGCCTCGACGCCGATGACCTCGCCGCCCTGCGCCAGGAGCTGGCACAGCCGCTGTCGATGCCAGAGCTGCTGGCGCAGACGCCGGCGCATCTGGCCGCCGAGGTCTATGCCGCCGCGCTGATCACCGTCAGCGTCGACACCGAGGCCGAGCGGCGCTGGATGCAGCGCCTGGCCGAAGGCCTGAAGCTCGATGATTCGCGGCGCGCCCAGCTCGACGCGCAGTTCGCCTCCCTTCCGCAGTAAAGGACGACCCCATGCACGCTTGGTACCTCAGCTACGGCGGCCAGCAGATCGGCCCGCTCGACCACGCCGCCGCCGCAGCGCAGGCGCGGCAGAACCCCAACGGCCACTGCTGGCGCGCCGGCTTTGCCGAGTGGATGCCGATCAACGCCTGCACCGAGCTCACCGGCGCCGCCGGCGGCGCGATGGTGACGCCTGCCGCACCGCCGCCAGTGGGGCAGCGCAGCGCCGATGAGATCGACTTCCAGGTCTTCGGCCACGACATGCAGTTCGTCGAGATCGAGCTGGATCCCGGCGAAAGCGCCGTCGCCGAAGCCGGCGCGATGATGTTCAAGGACGCGCAGATCCAGATGGAGACCGTGTTCGGCGACGGCAGCCACAGCGGCCAGGGCGGCAGCTTCATGGACAAGCTGCTGGGCGCCGGCAAGCGCGTGATCACCGGCGAGAGCCTGTTCACCACGCTGTTCTCGAACGCCGGCAGCGGCAAGGCCAAGGTCGCGTTCGCCTCGCCCTATCCGGGCACGATCATCCCGCTGTCGCTGAAGAACCACGGCGGCCGCCTGATCTGCCAGAAGGACAGCTTCCTGTGCGCTGCGCGCGGGGTCAGCATCGGCATCTTCTTCCAGAAGAAGATCATGACCGCGCTGTTCGGCGGCGAGGGCTTCATCATGCAGAAGCTCGAAGGTGACGGTCAGGTCTTCGTGCATGCAGGCGGCACCGTGGTCGAGCGCGAGCTGAAGGCCGGTGAGCGCCTCGATGTCGACACCGGCTGCGTGGTCGCGCTCACCCAGACCGTGGGCTTCGACGTCAAGCCCGTGGGCGGCATCAAGTCGATGCTGTTCGGCGGCGAGGGCGTCTTTCTGGCCACGCTGACCGGTCCCGGCCACGTGTGGCTGCAGTCCCTGCCCTTCTCGCGCATGGCCGGGCGCATGTTCGCTGCGGCCTACCAGCGCGGTGGCAGCAAGGAGGAAGGCTCGGTGCTGGGCGGCCTCGGCGGCATCCTGTCGGGCGATCGCGGCTTCTGAGCACGGCGTGAAACGCAGAAAGGCGCCGCACGCAGCGCGGCGCCTTTCTGCTTTGCCGTGGATTGATCCTCTGCCGAGGTTTCAGCCAGAGCGTTTCAGTCGGCCTTGTCGGGCGTGGTGCGCCCATCGGGATCAGCCTCATCGGCGAAGATCGCCACGCCGCGATCGCCAGCGACGGTGACCCAGCCGCGGTACATGCCGGCGGTATTGAAGGGCATGCGGATCGCACCCTGGCCGTCGATGGCGATGACCCCGCCATCGCCGCCCAGCTTGGGCACCTCCTCCATGAGCACGGCATCGGCAGCGACCGCCAGCGACTGTCCGCCGTAACGCATGCGCGCACAGATGTCGTGCGCCACCGACAGGCGGATGAAGTATTCACCCCAGCCGGTCGCCGAGACGCCGCAGTGGGCGTCGGCATAGGTGCCGGCGCCGATGATCGGCGCATCGCCGACCCGGCCCCAGCGCTTGTTGACCATGCCGCCGGTCGAGGTCGCGGCAGCGATGCGCCCGCGCTGATCGAATGCCACGGCACCGACCGTGCCGAAATAGGTCGAGGCGGGAATCGCCGCCTGCGCCTTCTCGCGTTCGAGCACGGTCTGCAGCTGGTTCCAGCGCTGCTCGGTGCGGAAGTAGGACGGGTCCACCTGCTCGATGCCGCGCTCTGCGGCGAAGCGCTCCGCGCCCTCGCCGATCAGCATCACGTGCGGCGAGTCGTCCATCACCTTGCGCGCGAGATCAATCGGATTGCGCACCGTGCGCAGGCCCGCCACGGCCCCGGCGCGCCGCGTACTGCCGTCCATGATCGAGGCGTCGAGCTCGTTGTGGCCCTCGTGCGTAAAGACCGCACCCTTGCCGGCGTTGAAGTAGGGCGAGTCCTCCAGCACCTTCACCGCGGCCACCACGGCGTCGAGGCTGGCCCCGCCCTCGGACAGCACGGCCGAACCTGCGTCCAGCGCGCGGTTGAGATCGGCGCGGATGGCAGCATCGATCTCCGGGGTGATCGCCTCGCGGGTGAGGGTGCCGGCGCCGCCGTGGATGACCAAGGCGAAGCGGCCATCCTCAGCGTGCGCGGCGAACGGCAGGGCAAGCGAGAGGGCAAGGCAGAGACGCGAGCGGCGGACAGTCATGGCTTGGGGCGCTGCTCTGAGGATGGGTCCGGCACCATCGCGACTGCGCGGATCATCGGTCAAGTGCCGATCGCATCGCCCGGCGACCCTGCTTCGCCACAGCACGTGCCGTGAGCCGAAAAAGGCGAAAGCCCGGCACAAGGCCGGGCTTTCGGGTCTTGCAGGCTGCGCGGGCAGATCAGTTCTGCACGTTCAGCTCGGTGCGGCGGTTCGTCTCGTTCTTGCACTCCGGCAGGTTCTGGCCGGTCGGCACCAGCGGACGGCTCTCGCCGTAGCCGGTCGGGCCCACCAGACGCGAGGCGCTGATGCCGTTCTGCGTCAGGAAGTCATACACCGCCTTGGCGCGGTTCTGCGACAGGGTCTGGTTGTAGGCGTCCGAACCGCACAGGTCGGTGTGGCCGGCCACTTCCACGCGCAGGTCGCTGTACTGGCGCAGGATGCTGACCACTTCGTTCAGGGTCGCCACCGCGTCAGGACGCAGGGTCGCCTTGTCGAAGTCGAAGTTCACGCCGCGCAGGTCGATCGTCACCGGAACCGGGCAGCCATCCGGACCCACGGTCTGGCCGGGCGTGCTGTTCGGGCACTTGTCTTCGCAGTTGTTGACGCCGTCGCCGTCGTCATCCAGGTCCGCGCAGCTGACCTGCGGAGCCGGGGCCGGAGCGGGCGCCGGGGCCTCGACGGGGGCGTCAGCCTTGGCGCCCAGCGGGAACATCACGCCGATCGACATCACGCGGTCGGCGAACCAGTCCTCGCTCGCGACGCTGCTGTCGTCGAAGTCGAAGCGGGCGCCGTACTCGGCGCGCACCATGGCGCGGCCGAAGTCACGCTGGATGCCGACGCCCAGGTTCATGGCCAGGTTGTTGCCCTTGACTTCGCCGGGCGCACCCAGCGGGCTCTCGAACTCGCGCTCGTGGCGCCACACGCCGGCGCCCAGCGCCAGGTACGGGCCCCAGTTGTCGCCGGCTTCGCGGAAGTGGTAGCGACCGGTCAGACCCAAGCCGTACTGGCTCCAGTTCAGCGAGTTGCCGCGCAGCTGCGGGTTGGTGTAACCGATCTCGGCATCCAGCGACCAGTTCGGGGTGAAGAACTTGCCGAAGTTCAGGCCAAGCTGGCCGTTGTCCTTCAGGCCACGGGTGTCGTCGAACTCGACGATGCCCGCGGAGGCGCCGACGTACCAGCGATCATCGAAATCCTGCGCACTGACAGCGCCCATGAAACCGACGCCGGCCAGCAGCGCGCAGCAAAGGAGTTTCTTCTGCATTGGTGTTCTCCTGATGAGACGGGTGATGCAACGACGGACTGATTGAGTCCAGAACAATGCGCTGCTGGAAGACAGCACAGCGGGCACCACTGTAGACCCAAGCGATGACGGCCACGTTAACGCATTTGTAACAGGGTTCGCAAACGTGAGCAGGGCTTTGTGGTGCCCGGAATGGGCGGACATCCGGAAACCGGCCTCTTTGCGCTTGCCGAGGCGATTGGGACCCGCCATCGACAACCCGGCCGGCGGTAGCGATCGGGGCACGCTGCGCCTGAAGCCCGCGGCCGATGGAGTCCTTGCCGGTCGACGCTGCCTTGGGCATCGTGATCGCGTTTCCCCACGGATCCATCGCAATGACAGCGCCCAGCTTTCCGAATCTCCTGAGCCCGCTCGATCTGGGCCATCTGACCCTGCGCAACCGGGTGCTGATGGGGTCCATGCATACGGGCCTTGAGGATCGCGCCAGCGACTTCCCGCGCCTTGCTGCCTACTTCGCCGAGCGCGCAAGGGGCGGCGTCGGCCTGATCGTCACCGGCGGCATTGCGCCGAACATGAGCGGCTGGGTCAAACCCTTTGCCGGCAAGCTGTCCTGGCCCTGGGAAGTGCGCCGGCATCGCAAGGTCACCTCGGCGGTCCACGCCGAGGGCGCCCACATCTGCATGCAGATCCTGCACGCAGGTCGCTATGCCTACCACCCGCTGGCGGTGGCGCCGTCAGCGCTGAAAGCGCCGATCTCACCCTTCAAGCCGCGGGCGCTGAGCGAGCGCGGCGTCGAAGCGCAGATCCGCGATTTCGTCCGCTGCGCCCAGCTGGCCCGCGAAGCCGGCTACGACGGCGTCGAGGTCATGGGCTCGGAGGGCTATCTGATCAATGAGTTCCTCGCGCCGCGCACCAACCACCGCGAGGACCGCTTCGGCGGCAGCCTCGAGAACCGCATGCGCTTCGCGGTCGAAATCGTGCGCCGGACCCGCGTCGCACTGGGCCCTGACTTCCTGATCATCTATCGCCTCTCGATGCTCGATCTGGTCGAAGGCGGCAGCCGCTGGGACGAAGTGGTCGCGACCGCCAAAGCGATCGAAGCGGCCGGCGCCAGCCTGATCAATACCGGCATCGGCTGGCATGAGGCGAGGGTGCCGACGATCGTGACCTCGGTGCCGCGGGCAGCCTTCGCCGGCATCACCGCGCGCCTGCGCCCCGAAGTCAGCCTGCCGCTGATCACCAGCAACCGGATCAACACGCCTGAAGTCGCCGAAGCCCTGCTGGCTGCGGGAACCGCGGATCTGGTTTCCATGGCGCGCCCGCTGCTGGCCGACCCCGCCTGGGTGAACAAGGCCCGGGCGGGGCGCAGTGCGGCGATCAACACCTGCATCGCCTGCAACCAGGCCTGCCTGGACCACGTGTTCGAGAACAAGCCGGCCAGCTGCCTGGTCAATCCCATGGCCTGCAGGGAAACCGAGATCGTGCTGCGCCCCGCCACCGCCCCCAGGCGCGTCGCTGTGGTCGGTGCCGGGCCGGCCGGCCTGGCCAGCGCCTGCGCCGCAGCCGAGCGCGGCCATCGCGTGGTCCTGTTCGAGGCTGCCGAGCAGATCGGCGGACAGTTCAACCTCGCGCGACGTATTCCGGGCAAGGAGGAATTCAGCGAAACGCTGCGCTATTTCCAGACGCGCATCGACGAGCTCGGTGTCGAGCTGAGGCTGGGCACGCGCGCAGAGGCCGAACGACTGCGAGCGGAAGGCTTCGACGCGATCATCGTGGCGACAGGCGTTCGGCCGCGCATGCCACCGATCGACGGCATCGAACATCCGATGGTGGTGGGCTACGCGGACGCGCTGCGCGGCGCGCCGGTCGGCCAGCGCGTCGCGGTGATCGGTGCCGGCGGAATAGGCTTCGATGTCTGCGAGTTCCTGAGCACGCCCCAGCCCTCGCCGACCGTCGAGCCCGAGCGCTGGATGGAAGAATGGGGCGTCGACATCCACTACACCGAGGGCGCAGGCCTGAAGCCTGCCCGGGTCGAGGACTCGCCGCGCCAGATCTGGATGCTCCAGCGCAGCAGCGGGCGTCCCGGTGCGCGCTTGAACAAGACGACAGGCTGGGTGCACCGCGCTGCGCTGAAGGGCAAGGGTGTCGCCGCCATCGCTGGCGTCGAGTACCTGCGCATCGACGACGCCGGCCTGCACTGCAGGGTGGAAGGCAAGGACAGGTTGTTCAGCGTTGACACTATCGTGGTGTGCGCCGGACAGGAATCGGAGAATCGCCTGTATCGCGAGCTGCAGTCCGCGGGAATCAGTGCGGTGCTGATCGGAGGCGCACTGCTGGCCAGCGAGGTCGATGCCAAGCGCGCCATCGAGGAGGGCGTGCGCGCCGCGGCCGCCCTTTGATGCCCGCGCGGGCATGCCAGTGCGGCTTTGCTCCATTGGATGACAAACCCGCGCCGGAACAGGCGTTCAGCTGTCACCGTTTCCATTCAGGTTGTATTTACTTTGCCGCTGTACTCTCGCCGCCAGCTCGCCCCGAGGTGACCTGGCCGGTGCCGGGGGCGCGAACGCGACCGCCCCCCGTGCAGGCCGTCCGTTCACATCCGTAGAGCGGCTGACGGCGAGGCGCCCTTCCTGCCCCCGTCAGGCGTGACCTTCAACGCCATGTCGGCGTAGCTCCCCTCCCCCGCAGCTTCACCAATCGCCCAAGTGGCGATGCGGACGGTGTGGTTCTGACGTCGACGCAACGGAACAGGAGTCCGCATGAAACTGGCCTGGATCCTCTGGTTGGCCAACGTGCTGCCGCAGCCCGTCGCCGATCCTCTGTGTCTTACCACCACGATCTATCTTGAAGCCCGCAACCAGTCGATCCTCGGCCAGCGCGCGGTTGCCGAAGTCGCGCTGCGTCGCCTGGAAGACGGGCGTTGGGGCGATTCGGTCTGCGAGGTGGTGACTGCACCCCGGCAGTTCGCGCCCACGCTGGTTTCTGGCAGGTTCGTCATCAAGAACCCGAAAGCCTGGGAGCGCGCTGCGGCGATCGCCTTCGACGCCCTGCGGGACTGGAGCAAGCCCAGCGGCAACCGCCGGCAGGTCGTGCCAGGTGCCAGCCACTTCCTGGTCAACGATCTTGTCAAACGCCCCAACTGGGCGCAGGGCACTCCGGTCGCCTTGATCGGCGATCACGCGTTCTACAGCGTGACTGAACTCTAGGCGCGACTTCAGCCATTGAAAGCACGAAGGGCGTCCAGCGGGACGCCCTTCGTGCTTTCAGATTCGGCGAATCGAAGTTCAGCCGACATCCGGTCCGCGCAGGAGGGCGACACGCACGGCTTCCAGCGCCGACGGATCATCCAGCGTGGACAGGTCACCCGGATCGCGGCTCTCGACCAGGGCCTGCAGCGAACGCCGCAGCAGCTTGCCTGAGCGCGTTTTGGGCAGCGCATCGACGACGTACACGCGCGCCGGCTTCGCGACAGCGCCCAACTGTTCCACCACCTGACGCATCATCGCCTCCGCCGCTGCGCGCCGGTCAGCGCCGTCGCCCCCCTTGAGCGTCGCGAACACGACCGGCACTTGGCCCTTCAGCTCGTCGGCCGCTCCGATCACCGCGGCCTCGGCGACCACGCCGCAGCCGGACACGGATTCCTCGATCTCGCGTGTGCCCAGGCGATGCCCGGCGACATTGATGACGTCGTCGGTGCGACCAAGGATGAAGTAGTAGCCGTCCTCATCGCGAATCGCCCAGTCCAGGGAGCTGTACAGCAGCTCCTTGAAATGGCTGAAGTAGCTGGAGAGGAAGCGCGCATCGTCACCCCAGACCGTACTCAGGCATCCGGGCGGAAGCGGCGGCACGATCGCCAGCACGCCCTTCTCGCCCGCGCCGCAGGGCTCGCCGCTCACCTCATTGATGAGTTTCAGATTGAAGCCGAGGTTGGGCAGGCCGGGCGAACCGAACTTCGTGGGCTTGAGCTCCAGCCCCGGCTGCAGGCAGAGCACAGGCCAGCCGGTTTCGGTCTGCCAGTAGTTGTCGATGACCGGTACGCCCAGGGCCTCGTTGATCCAGCGCGCGGTGGGCTCGTCGAGCGGCTCGCCGGCCAGGAACAGCCACTTCAGCGCCGACAGGTCGTGCTTCTTCAGCCACGACGGATCCTGTTTCTTCAGCACGCGCACCGCCGTCGGCGACGAGAACAGCGTACGCACGCCGTACTGCGCGCACAGCTCCCACCAGATGCCGGGATCGGGCGTGGTCGGCAAGCCCTCGTAGACGATCGTGGTGGCGCCGACGATCAGCGGCCCGTAAACGATGTAGGAGTGGCCGACCACCCAGCCGACGTCCGAGGTCGAGAACATCACCTGGCCCGGACCGACGTCGAAGACGGTGCGCATCGACAGGGCCAGCGCCACCGCGTAGCCGCCGGTATCGCGCTGCACGCCCTTGGGCTTGCCGGTGGTGCCCGAGGTGTAGAGCAGGTAGCTGGGCTCGTTGCTCTCGCGCCAGACCACGGGAACCGTCACTTCGACAAAGGGCGCCGAGGCCTCCGCGTAATCAACGTCACGCCCCGCCGTACGCGGCATGTCGGCATCGAGCCCGCGGTTCATCACCAGAACCTGCGCCGGCGGATGCTTCGCCTCGGCCAGCGCGGCGTCGACCAGCGGCTTGTAGCGGATCACCTTGCCCGAGCGCAGGCCGGCATCGGCGCAGATCAGCAGCCTGGGCTGGGCGTCGTCGATGCGCAGGGCGAGGTTGTGGGCGGCAAAGCCGCCGAACACCACCGAGTGGATCGCGCCGATGCGCGCACAGGCGAGCATGGCGATCACCGCCTCGCCCGTGTTCGGCATGTAGATGACCACGCGGTCGCCCTCGCCCACGCCGAGCGAACGGATCGTCGCGGCGCACTGGCTGACCGCCCGATGCAGCTGCGCGTAGGTCCAGGTCTGGCGCTTTCCGGTCTCGGTCGAGACCGCGATGAGAGCGGGCTGATCGGCGCGCGCCGCCAGATGGCGGTCGATCGCGTTGTGGCAAAGGTTGGTGCGCCCGCCGACGAACCAGCGCCGGAACGGTGGCCCGGAATCATCGAGGATCTGCTGTGGTGGCGTCTCCCAATCGATGGCCTTGGCGGCCTCGGCCCAGAAGGCCTCAGGCTGTTCGATCGAGTGACGATAGAGGTCGTCGTAGCGCATGGCCGGTGCTCCGCAGGGGATTCACGAAGCGTAGACCGATGCGGGGTGGCGCGCCTGTCGACGTTGGTCTGAAGGGCCGGGAATCGGGAATCGGGATTGGGGATTCGTAAGAGCCAAGAGCCCAGCACCAATGCCCCGGAGCGCCACGAGTTGGCGGCTGTGCCGCCCTCGTTCACTCGATTGTCTCGATTGCTTCCGCACGGGAGCATTCCAGCACTGTGACTGGAGTGCTCGTTCATGCGATGGGTTTCGCGATTCGGCTGGCTCCTGCTCTTGACTGGGTTGGTGGGTTTCGTAGGTCTGCAGTGGGCGCCAGCACTGCTGATCTTGTTCGTTGGCGCGCCCCTGGTGTTCGCGGGCGCCACGGCTAGAGCCCTGAAGGCCCAGAGCGATCCGAACCAAGGCTGAAGCCCGAGAAGCCGCACGCGTCCATTCAGACTACAAACAAAAAAGGGCGGCCCGTAGGCCGCCCTTTCGTCGTTCGTCACCCCTGCTGGCTTCAGCCCAGCAGATGCGCCACGCCGGCGCGCTCTTCTTCCAGCTCGTTCAGCGTGAAGTTGATGCGCTCCTGCGAGAACTCGTCAATCGCGAGGCCCTGGACGATCTCGTACTTGCCATTCGTGCAGGTGACCGGGTAGCCGAACATCACGTCCTTCGGAATGCCGTAGCTGCCGTCCGACGGAATGCCCATCGTGACCCACTTGCCGTTCGTGCCCAGCATCCAGTCGCGGATGTGGTCGATGGCCGCATTGGCTGCCGAAGCCGCCGAGGACAGGCCGCGGGCTTCGATGATCGCCGCGCCGCGCTTGGCGACCTTGGGGATGAAGGTCTCGCGGTTCCAGGCCTCGTCGGCGATCGTGTCCTTCAGCGAGGCGCCGCCGGCGGTGGCGAAGCGGTAGTCGGGGTACATGGTCGGGCTGTGGTTGCCCCACACCACCAGCTTCTCGATGTCGGCCACCGCCACGCCGGCCTTGCCGGCCAGCTGCGACAGTGCGCGGTTGTGGTCGAGGCGCAGCATCGCGGTGAAGTTGTTCGGGTCGAGGTCCGGCGCCGACTTCATCGCGATGTAGGCATTGGTGTTGGCCGGGTTGCCGACCACCAGCACCTTGACGCTGCGCGAGGCGACCTTGTTCAGGGCGCGGCCCTGCACGGTGAAGATCTCGGCGTTCTTGAGCAGCAGGTCCTTGCGCTCCATGCCCGGGCCGCGCGGCATGGCGCCGACCAGCAGGGCGACGTCCGCATCCTTGAAGGCCACTTCCGGATCATCGGTGCCGACCATGCCCGCCAGCAGCGGGAAGGCGCAGTCTTCGAGCTCCATCATCACGCCCTTGAGCGCCGCCTGGGCCTTCTCCATCGGCAGCTCGAGCATCTGCAGGATCACCGGCTGGTCCTTGCCGAGCATCTCGCCGGAAGCGATGCGGAACAGCAGGGAGTAGCCGATCTGGCCGGCGGCGCCGGTGACTGCAACGCGGACGGGGGTCTTCATGGGAGGGTCCTGTGTCGTCTTCTGGGGTGGGTGGAAGGTCTGCACTTGCATCGCTGGGGCAATGACTGGCCTCAGCGCATCTCGTAGCCGAGCACCGCGAGGTGCTGCTGCAGCGCCGGCCGGTTGTAGCCATGGATGATCTCGTCGCCGATGACGGTCGTCGGCACGCCGCGACCGCCCAGGGCCTCGACTGCATCACGTCCGGCAGCGGTGTCGAAATCGAGCTCGGTGAAGCGCACGCCGGCGGCACGGAACTCGGCCAGCTGCTTCTGGCAATAGCCGCACCACTCGGCGCTGACCATCACCACGCGAGAGGGATCCCCCGCGCCCGGCAGGCTGTTCAAGGCGGCGTCGAGCGACCGCCCCGAGCGCCAGAAGCCGATGGCCACCAGCGCCGCAAGGAGCAGCAGCCAGACGCGAGCGCTCACGCAAGCTCCGCGAAGAAAGCCTGGATGCGCTTCAGACCCTCGGTGAGCTGCTCATCCGGGCAGGTGTAGGAAATGCGCAGCGCACGTGGCTCGCCGAAGGCCGAGCCCGGCACGCAGGCCACGCCCTTGGCTTCGAGCAGGGCCGCGCAGAAATCCACGTCGCTGGCGATCACGCGATCGCCGTGCCGGCGGCCGAAGGCGCAGGCGATGTCGGGGAAGACGTAGAAGGCGCCCTCCGGCTTCGGGCATACCACGCCAGGGATCTGCGCCAGCGCCGCCAGCACCTGGTCGCGCTTGGCCTCGAACTCGCGCACCTTGGCAGCCGGCACGTCCTGCGGCCCCGACAGTGCCGCGATGGCGGCGGCGATCACCACCTCGGGCACGTTGGTGATGTGGTTGGAGTTGAGCGTGGTCAGCGCCTGCGCCACCGACTCCGGCCCGGCCATGAAGCCCACGCGCCAGCCCGGCATGCCATAGGTCTTGGACAGCGAGTCGACGAAGATCACGCGGTCCGCCAGCTCCGGGCGGAAGTGCAGCACGTTGTGGTAGCTCTGACCGCTGAACACCATGCGGTGGTAGATGTCGTCGCAGATCATCCAGACGTCGGGATGCCGCGCCACCACGTCGGCGATGGCGGCGATCTCTTCGCCGCTGTAGACCATGCCGGTCGGGTTGGACGGATTGTTGAACAAGAACACCTTGGGCCCGCGCGCGAGCGCGGCATCCAGCTGCTCCGGCGTCAGCTTGTAGTTCTGGCTGGCCGGACACGGCAGCGCGGTAGCGCGTGCGCCGACGATCTCGGCGATGTCGGCGTAGGTCGTCCAGTAGGGCGAGGGGAAGACGATCTCGTCGCCCGGATCGAGCAGGGCTTCGGCCAGGTTGTAGAGGATGTGCTTGGCTCCGATGCCGGTGGCGCAGTGCTTGCGCTGGTAGCCGGTCAGACCGGCTGCGCCAATGTGCTTCAGGAAGGCATCGAGCAGCGCATCCGGGCCGCGGTTGCTGCCGTACTGGCCGCTGTCGTGCTCCAGCGCCTCGCGCGCGGCGGCATACACATGCGGACCGGGCAGGAAATTCGGCACGCCGATCGAGAAGCTGATGACCTCGCGGCCGGCGGCCTTCATCTGCCGGGTCTTTTCGACGATCTGCATGATCGCGCTGGGCTTCGCGCGCCCCATGCGCTGGGCAAGCTTGGGCATGTGCACCCTCGTGTGGTGGGCCAACCCGGCGACGTGCGCGGCTTCTCCCGAAGCAGCGCAGGCGCGGGCAGAAAACCGCCGAAGTCTAGCACGCGGGACCCGCCTGACCGAGCCGGGCGAATGCGGCCATGGTCGATACCTGCAGCGTTTCCATGGCCTGCAGCTGCGCGCTTTCGGGCTCCAGCCCCCTCCCCTACAATTGGCGCTCCCCTTACCACCCCGGAGCGGGCGCCGCGCGCAGGCTTGCGCTGCCGGCCCCATCGAACGCGCGCATGGACAAGAGCTTCAACCCGCAGGATTTCGAGTCGAGCTGGTACGCACGCTGGGAACAGAGCGGCTGCTTCAAGCCGACCGGCACCGGCCCCGCCTACAGCATCCTGCTGCCGCCGCCGAACGTCACCGGCACCCTGCACATGGGCCATGCGTTCCAGCACACCCTGATGGACACGCTGGTGCGCTACCACCGCATGCGCGGCTTCGACACCCTGTGGCAGATGGGCACCGACCACGCCGGCATCGCCACCGAGATGGTGGTGAGCCGCAACCTCGCGCTCGAGGGCAAGGGCGAAACCCGCGACAGCCTCGGCCGCGACGGCTTCATCGAGCGCGTCTGGGCCTGGAAGCAGGAGTCAGGTGACACCATCGAGCGGCAGATGCGCCGCATGGGCACCTCCGGCGACTGGTCGCGCAGCGTGTTCACCATGGACCCGATGCCGTCGGCGGCGGTGATCGAGTGCTTCGTGAAGCTCTACGAGCAGGGCCTGATCTACCGCGGCAAGAAGCTGGTCAACTGGGACCCGGTGCTGAAGACCGCGATCTCCGACCTCGAAGTGGTCAGCGAGGAAGAGGAAGGTCGGCTGTGGTCGATCCGCTACCCGCTGGCGGACGGCGTGAGCTACGAGCACGTCGAGGTGGACGCCGAGGGCGCTGAGACCCTGCGCGAGACCCGCGACTACCTGGTGGTGGCCACCACCCGCCCCGAGACCATGCTCGGCGACACCGCGGTGATGGTTCACCCGGAAGACGCGCGCTACGCCAGCCTGATCGGCAAGTCCGTGCGCCTGCCGCTGTCGAACCGAGAGATCCCGATCATCGCCGACGCCTACGTCGACAAGGCCTTTGGCACCGGCTGCGTCAAGGTCACGCCGGCGCATGATTTCAATGACTATGCGGTGGGCCAGCGCCACGGGCTGCCGATGATCAACATCCTCACTGATGAGGCCGCGATCAACGACAACGGGCCGGAGAAGTACCGCGGCCTCGATCGCTTCGCTGCGCGCAAGGCCGTGCTGGCCGACCTCGAAGCCGAGGGCTGGCTGCTGGAAGAGAAGAAGCACAAGCTGATGGTGCCGCGAGGTGATCGCACGGGTCAGGTCATCGAGCCCTACCTCACCGACCAGTGGTTCGTGCGCATGGACGCCATGGGCAAGCGCGGGCTGGAGCTGGTCGAGGACGGCACGATCGAGTTCGTCCCGCCCAACTGGATCAACACCTACCGCCACTGGATGGAGAATATCCAGGACTGGTGCATCAGCCGCCAGCTCTGGTGGGGGCATCGCATTCCGGCCTGGTATGACGAGGCGGGGAACATCGTTGTTGCGCGGTCGGAAGAGGAGGCTTACGCCAAGGTTTCAGCCCATGGTGGGCCAGGGCCCACCCTATCCAGGGATAAGGATGTGCTGGAGACCTGGTTCAGCTCCGCGCTCTGGCCCTTCTCCACCCAGGGCTGGCCGGATGAAGCGGCGATGGCCGAGCGCGGCTTCGAGCGCTACCTGCCGTCCTCGTTGCTGGTGACCGGCTTCGACATCATCTTCTTCTGGGTGGCCCGGATGGTGATGATGACCGACCACTTCACCGGCCAGATTCCGTTCAAGCACGTCTACATCACCGGCCTGGTGCGCGATGCGCAGGGCCAGAAGATGTCGAAGTCGAAGGGCAATGTGCTGGACCCGATCGATCTGATTGACGGCATCAGCGCCGATGCGCTGGTCGCCAAGCGCACCTCGGGCCTGATGAAGCCGCAGGATGCGCCGAAGATCGAGAAGGCCACGCGCAAGGAGTTCCCCGAGGGCATTCCCGCCTTCGGTGCGGATGCCTTGCGCTTCACCTTCGCCAGCCTCGCCACCCACGGTCGCGACATCAAGTTCGATCTGAACCGCTGCGAGGGCTACAAGAACTTCTGCAACAAGCTGTGGAACGCCGCGCGCTTCGTGCTGATGAACGTTGGCGAGGCCAGCTTCGAGGGCCAGCCGCTTCCGCGCACCGACGCCGAGCGCTGGATCCTGGCGCGGCTCGACCGCATGGTCGCCGAGGTGCACGCGCAGTTCGCCGGCTATCGCTTCGACCTGGCCTCGCAGGCCATGTACGAGTTCGCCTGGAACGAGTTCTGCGACTGGTTCGTCGAGCTCGCCAAGCCGGCGCTCAATGGCGAGGACGCCGACGCCGCCCGCAGCACCCGCCACACCCTGCTGCACGTGCTCGAAACCCTGCTGCGCGCCCTGCACCCGCTGATCCCCTTCGTGACGGAGGAGATCTGGCAGCACGTGGCGCCCAAGCTGGGCCGCGGCGCCGACAGCATCAGCCGAGTCAGTTACCCCGAGGCCGGCGCCGGCAGCGACTACGCGCAGTCCGAGGCCGACATCGAGTGGCTGAAGCGCGTGGTCAGCGCGCTGCGCCAGATCCGCAGCGAGCTGCAGCTCTCGCCCGGCAAGCCCGTGCCCTTGCTGCTGGCCGGCGGCGATGCCGCGGACCGTTCGCGCTTTGAACGCTTCGGCCGGCAGATCGCCTTCCTGTGCAAGCTGGAATCGCAGACCTGGCTGGCCAGCGAAGCGGACGCACCCGCCGCCGCACCGGCCGTGCTGGGCGAGCTGACCCTGTTGATCCCGCTCGAAGGTCTGGTCGATCTCGACGCCGAGCGCGCCCGCCTCGACAAGGAGATCAAGCGCCTGCAGGGCGAGATCGCCAAGTGCGAGGGCAAGCTCGGCAACGCCAGCTTCGTCGCCAATGCGCCGCCGGAAGTCGTCGCGCAGGAGCGCCAGCGCATCGCCGATTTCAGCGCCCAGCTGAAGGGCCTGACCGCCCAGCGCGCGCGGCTGTGATGTCGAGCTGACCGAACAGCGCGGGCGCCGCAGGGCGCTCGCGCGGTCAGGGCCTTCGGTCCACGTCGGTTTCCGCGCCCGCCTACGCAGCGGCGCCCGTCCCCAGCCCATCCACCACCCTGTTGCGGCCCTGCGCCTTGGCCGCGTACAGGTGCCGGTCGGCCGCCTCCATCAGCAGCTCGGGCGTGCCTTCGCCCGCCAATGAAGCCACCACGCCGATCGAGACGCTGATCGGGTGGTGCTCGCCCTCGATCAGCACCGGCGCCTCGGCGATCCGCCGACGGATGCGCTCGGCAACCTCGCGCGCGGCCTCGCCCTCGCAGCCCGGCAGCAGCACGCCGAACTCCTCGCCGCCCAGGCGGGCGAGGCTGTCCTCGGGGCGCAGCGCCGCGTTGATGCGGCGGCAGACCTCGACCAGCACCAGATCACCGCCCGCGTGACCGGCTGCGTCATTGATGCGCTTGAAATGGTCGACGTCGAGCATCAGCAGCGCCAGTGGGCTGTGATGGCGGCGCGCGCCGGCCAGCGCGCGGTGCACGGCTTCCAGAAAGGCGCGGCGGTTCGGCACCCCGGTGAGCCCGTCGCTGAGGCTGCTGGTCAGGAGGCGCTGACCCAGTCGCTCACCGCAGGCGAGCACGAAGGCGAAGGAGCCGAGCACCGGCCCGATCGAACTGAGCACGAACAGCCAGGCCCGCGGTGCGCTGGTGAATCCCGCGGGTGCGCCGGAGCGCAGGCCCGAGAACAGCAGGCCGAGCCGCACCAGCGCGACGACGGCGAGCAGCGACAGCACCGCCACCAGCAGCCAGCGTCCGACCGAGCGCGGCGGCGTGTCGATCTGCAGCGCCTGCCACGCACCGCCGAGATACAGCCCGGCGAACAGGGTCGACATCAGCAGCACGCTGAGCGGATAGGCCTCGACCTGCAGCAGTCCCAGCCCGGCCAGGCCGATCAACACATAGGGCCAGCGCAGGCGGCGGCTCTCACCACGATACAGACGCAGCGCATGCAGCCATTCGGCGATGCCCAGCCCGGCCAGCGCCGTCAGCACGGCGGTGAGGGCGTGCGGCTCCCAGCCGACAAAGAACAGAACGTCGCTGGCAACGATCAGGGCGGTACCCAGCAGCCAGGCTCGCTGGCTGGCGCCGAACTCGCTGGCCAGGCGCAGCAGGGCTGGCGTGAGACAGGCCAGGCTGAACAGGCTGGCGACAACCATGGCCAGCGAGAGCGACTGCAGATGGTAGTGCGCGTCCATGGCGAGCTCCGGCGCGGGTGATTGCCACGCCTCCCTCTGCAGAAGCAACTTGCGTGCCCACCGCGACGGACACGCCATGATCAGCGTGCGATCAATCCGGCGGAGCGCGCATCAGCACCACGTTCGCCACCGGGCTTTCGAACGCGAGACCCAGCCACTCGGCGATCCAGCGCAGGCTGCGCTCGCGGTAGAAGCTGACGTGGGTCGGATCGTGCACGTAGCGCCACTGTTCAAACGGATGGCCATCGCGCCGCCACTGCGTCATCAGCGCCAGCCAGCCGCCGGGGGCAAGCAGGGCGCGCAGGCGCAGAAACTCCGCGTGCGGATCGGTGAAGTGCTCGGCCACTTCGGTGCAGGTGACGAAGTCGTAGCGCTGCTGCAGAAGGGCCACGTCCCTGGCGAACTCCGGGTCATAGCCGCGGCAGTCGAAGCCGCGCTCGCGCAGCATCGCCACCAGCGCCGGGCCGGGCCCGCAGCCGTAGTCGAGGCCGCGGGCCGCGGGCGCAAGGCGCTCGCACAGCGGTGCCGCCAGACGATCCAGGAAGCCGCGATAGCCGGGATCCCCGGGCAGGTTCTGGTGCAACGCGTATTCGGCACGTGCGGCGGATGGCGTCGGCCAGTCCGCTGGCCGCATGAAGGAGAGGCCGCAGCGCACGCACTCTGCATACGCGCGACCGCGGACAGGCGGCAGCGCCGCCAGCGCATGCGACAGACACAGCGGGCAGGTCGCGTTTGGCCAGGCAGCCGATGGGCCGGACACGCTCATCCGCCCGCGCGCGCGGCGCGCTGTGCCAAGGCTCGCCAGTCATGGGCGCCGGCCTGCTCAGCGGGAACCCGCAGGCCGCCGGCCTCCACCAGCGCGACCCGCGCGTAGCGGGCGAGCAACGAATCCAGAGGAATCACGCCGCTGCGCCGCGGCGTGCCGGCGGTCCACCATGGATGCTCGCACCACTCGTAGCGCGCCACACCCGCGTGGAAGCCGAGAAAAAAGGGCATTCCGGGCAGCGCGCTGGGGCCCTGATCGTCGGGATGCGGACGATGCAGGATCGAGTTCTCCGAATCGATCAGCCAAGGGGTCCAGGTCGGCAGACTGGCGTCGGGAGCATGCACCAGCAGCAGCCAGCGGCCGTCGGCGGACCACACCATGGCCGGGCTCAATCCAGCACAGCCGAGCCCACCGCGGGTGCAGGCGACTGCACCGAAGCGCGCATCCTGGGGACGCACGCCGGCATCGTCGTAGCGGCCGCGCGCGGCTTCGAGATAGGCCCAGTTGTCCATCGGCCCCGGGTACAGCAGATCGAATGCCGCCAGCGGTGAAGGCGACACACGCACCCGCACGTGCCGCGGCACCGGTCCGAGCAGCCGCTGACCGTCCGCACCGACTTCATAGCGGTCACAGCCGAAACGGAGCCAGCTGTTGCGGCGCGGCTGCAGGAAGGCGGGACCCTGCGCAGCAGCGGGTACCGCCTGCTGCAGCGGGCCTCCGGGCGTTCGCACCCGGCCCAGCACGCGACGCACCTGCAGCCTGCCCTCGCGCATTGCAATGGGCCGCAGGTCGAAGCCGCGCGCGGAGCCGGCGAGCACCATGCGGCTGGAGGTATCGACCACGATGCAGGTGTCCGGTACTGCGCCTCCGGCAGCGGCGGCCTGCAGCACGAGATGGCGGCCGTCGTCGGACCACAGATGGACCAGGGCCAGCGGACTGAAGGGCAGCAACTCGCCGTCCAGGCGACAGCGCCAGCAGCGCTCGGCCTGGCGCTGGAACACGGCGACATGACCGCCCGGGCCCAGACTCTCGACCTCAGCGCGACTTTCGCTGTCGGTGAGATCGTCCAGCGGCAGCCACAGGAGGGACTCGCCGGGCACCACCGCATCGACGCAGCTGACCGCGCCGTCCGGTAGCGCTTCCGCCCAGACCACGCTGCCGCCGAAGCGCTGCCCGAGTTCGCCGCTGGCCGCGTCCCAGTGCTGCGGATAGTTCGCCGCAGGATGCGCCTGCTTCAGCTCGATGCCGATGCGCTGCAGGTCCAATACGCGCACGCGTCCAAGGGTCAGCGCGGGATGGCCATGCGGCGCATCCCAACGCAGCGGCACGCGCCGCGGCGCAAGGCCGTCCTCGTGCAGCCACGCGCCGCCGCCGTCATCCGGCACCAGCAGCAGGGCGCCCCCGTCGGCGCGCCAGACGGCCGAGTCGGGTCCGGCCACGGTGAACGGCAGGCGGTCGCGGTCGAGACGGACCTCATAGCGTGGCGACAGCGCATACGCCGCCGGATTCAGCGCTTCCGCCACGCGCGCAGAATCGCGCTGGGCGACAAAGGCCAGACGCGGCCGGCCGAGAGGGTCGGGAATCTCGATGCGCTCCGGCCCCGCCCGCTGGCAGTCGTCTTCGCTGAGCCACAGCCCGAACCTCAGCAGCAGGGGCTCGTCCACATCGGCCAGGCTTCGCCAGTGCTCGATCGCCTTGGGCCAGCGCTCACTCGCCTCGACGGTGGACCACAGCTCGGCGCCGTCCTGCCAGACATAGCGCCTTGAGGCCTGTCGATCCAGCGCCACCACGCCGCCGTTGCGCAGGCTGCGGGCCACCAGCCAGCGACCGTCTCGCGAAACGTGCAGGCTGCGGTCCCGACCTTCGAGCACGTGGCCGTCCTCGAACACCCAGGTGCAGCCCTGCGGCTGCGAGGAACGCGGCTTGGCGCCGGGCACCATGCGGAAGCGCAGGCCGCTGCCGGGCAGACGTGACCATACGTGGCCACCGGGGCCGCTCAGCGCATGCTCGCTGGTGAAGGGATAGCGCGCCGCGAGCTCTGGCGCGGGCCGCAGCATCCAGCCGAACACGCGGCTGTGCAGGACGAAGCCGAGCAGTACGGCGCACAGGCCCAGCACCACGGCCAGCCAGAGCCCGAGGATCGGCAGGGCCCAGGCCGTCAGGCTCGCGGCCAGGGCGAGCGGCATCAGTCCAGACAGTGCCCGCGGAAAATGCGGCGCGCGTCGATGGCCGCGCCGCTCGATTGCGAAACTCAGCGCGAAGGCCCCCAGGGCGCCCAGCCAGATCAATGCCACCAGCCAGGGCGGCAGGAAGGCCACGCCCACGCACAGCAGCACGGCCAACAGCGTTTCCAGCAGTGCAGGCATGCCGACGTGCGTGGGGAGGAGAGAGGCCGCGAGTGTACCTAGGCGCCGCGAAAAAGTGTGATGCAGTGCTCATCGAGAACACTACATCCGCCTGCGCTGACGGAGCCGCGTCGCCCGCCACCGGAGCAACGCTTGCCGCGGGCTACACGCGCGCTGCCGCAGGCTTCACGCATGTCTCGACGCGGCCAAGGCGCCCTGATCCAGCTCAGCCCCTCCGGCCTCTACTGCCCGGCCGGGGACTTCCACATCGACCCCTGGCGCCCCGTGCCGCGGGCGGTGATCACGCACGCCCACAGCGACCACGCCCGCGCCGGCAGCGCGCTCTACTTCGCCCACATCGACAGCCTGCCCCTGCTGCGCTGGCGCCTGGGCGAGGACGCGAACCTGCAGCCGGTCGCCTATGGCGAACGCTTCCGCCTCGGCGACGCCGAGGTCAGCCTGCATCCCGCCGGCCACGTGCTGGGGTCGGCGCAGGTGCGGATCGAGCACGGCGGCGAGGTCTGGGTCATCTCCGGCGACTACAAGCGCGACCCCGACCCGACCTGCGCGGGTTTCGAAGTGGTGCCCTGCGACACCTTCATCACCGAGGCCACCTTCGCCCTGCCCGTCTACCGCTGGCGCCCGACCCGCGACGTCGCCGCAGAAGTGCTGGCCTGGTGGGACGCCTGCGCGGCGCGCGGCGAGACCGCCGTGCTGGGCTGCTACGCGCTGGGCAAGGCGCAGCGTCTGCTCGCCGAGATCGGCGCGCTGGAAGGTTCGCGCGGCCGACGCATCCTGCTGCATGGGGCGATGGCGCCGGCGGTGGAGATCTATCGCGAGGCCGGCATCGCCCTGCCGCCGACCGAAGCCGTCAGCGAGCAGGCGCGCGGCAAGGATCTCGCCGGCGAACTGGTGCTGGCGCCACCGTCCGCGCTCGGCACGCCGTGGATGCGCCGCTTCCGCCAGGTGTCCACCGGCTTTGCGTCCGGCTGGATGCGCCTGCGCGGCAATCGCCGCCGGCGCGGCTTCGATCGCGGCTTCGTGCTGAGCGACCACGCCGACTGGCCGGGCCTGATCGACACGGTGCTCGCCACCGGCGCCCGCCGCGTGCTGGCCACCCACGGCAGCACCGACGTGTTCGTGCGCTACTTGAACGAACGCGGCGTCGAAGCGGCCGCGCTGGCCACCGAGCTGGGCGGCGAGAACTGATGCGCGCCTTCGCCGAGCTCTATCGCGAAATCGAGGGCAGCACCTCGCTGAAGCGCAAGCGCGAGGCGCTGGTCGCCTACTTCCAGCGCGCCCCGCAGGCCGACGCCGCCTGGGCCCTGCACTTCCTGCTCGGCCGAAAACTCGCGCGTATCGCCAGCAGCGGCGAGCTACGGGCGTGGGTGTGCGACGCGAGCGGACTCGCGCCCTGGCTGGTCGAGGACAGCTATGCCCACGTCGGCGATCTCGCCGAAACGCTCAGCCTGCTGCTGCCCGAGCCCACGACTGCCCCCCGGGAGCGCGCGCTGTCGAGCTGGGTCGAGGACGTGCTGCTGCCCCTGCGCGGCGCGCCGGCCGAGACGCGACAGCGCGCGCTCAGCGCCGCCTGGGCCGAGTTGCGCGAGCTGGAGCGCCTGGTCTTCAACAAGCTGCTGACCGGCGCGCTGCGGATTGGCGTCTCGGCGGGTCTGGTCCAGCAGGCGCTGGCGCAGATCGATGGCGTCGATGCGGCGCTGATCGCCCAGCGTCTGCTCGGCGAATGGACGCCTTCGGCGCACTTCATGGCCCGCGTGCTTGCACCCGCCGATGCCGGTGCGGATGCCGTCGCCATCCAGCCCTTCCAACTCGCCTCGCCGCTCGAAGATTCGCCCGAGGCGCTGGGACCGATCGAAGACTGGCAGCTCGAATGGAAATGGGACGGCATCCGCGCCCAGCTGCTGCGGACGGCCGACGGCGTGGTGTTCTGGTCGCGCGGCGAAGAGCGCCTCGACGGCCGCTTCCCCGAACTCGAAGCCGCCGCCCTTCGTCTGCCCGAGGGCTGCCTGCTCGATGGCGAGATCCTCGCCTGGAAAGACGATGCCCCCCTGCCCTTCGTGCAGCTGCAGAAGCGCATCAACCGGCTCAAGCCCGGGCCCAAACTGCTGGCCGAATGCCCGCTGCGTTTTCTGGCCTATGACGCGCTGTTCGTGCGCGGGGAAGATCTGCGGGGGTCGCCGCTTTCGCAGCGGCGTTCCGCGCTTGAAGCCCTGCTGATTGAGAGCCTCTCAGCCCCGCATTGCGGGCCAGGTGTTCTCGAAGAAACATGCGTTCGTCATCCCCGCGAAGGCGGGGATCCAGACCTCTCGCGACCGAGGCCACTAGTCTTGGACCCCGTCCCCGCCTTCGCGAGGACAGGCTCTTCGCGGGGGCGACGAATACCGGGGTCGCCAGAGTCGTCTTCGACCGCCCATCCCTGCAACGTGGCAGTGAGAGCACTCCAATACGATCAATCGCTCAGGGTTCTGTTTCTTGAGAGCCCGACGGGATCGAGCCCCGGTGAGAACCCGCAGGTGCAAGCCGCCGCCCCGAGTGTCGGCGCACGGCGTAGTGCCCGCGCGACGGCGCAGGTGCGAGCAAGCGTCGAGAGCTCAGCTGATCTGCCGACACCGGGCGTTTCGGCACAGGCAAGTGCTCCAGTCTCGAACGACATCAGCGCAGCCACGGTTGAGGGCGCGCTCCTCCCGGAAACACACGAGTCCCCAGACAGTGTCTTCGGAGGCCGCTTGCCGACGCTTGGCATTTCACAGCGGATCGATGTGCGGGACTGGACTGCAGCCGAGGCCCTGCGCGCCAGCGCCCGCGAGCGCGGCGTCGAGGGCCTGATGCTCAAGCTCGCCGACAGCCCCTGGCAGCCCGGCCGCAAGCGCGGCGCCTGGTGGAAATGGAAGCTGGACCCGCTGAGCATCGACGCGGTGCTGATCTACGCCCAGGCCGGCCACGGCCGCCGCGCGACGCTCTACACCGACTACACCTTCGCCCTGTGGGACGGTGAGCAGCTGCTGCCGATCGCCAAGGCCTACTCCGGACTAGACGACGCCGAGATCCTGCGCCTCGACCGCTGGATCCGCGCCAACACGCTGGAGCGCTTCGGACCCGTGCGATCGGTCAAGGCCGAGCTAGTGTTCGAGCTGGGCTTCGAGGGCGTCAACCTGTCGTCCCGCCACAAATCGGGCGTCGCCCTGCGCTTTCCGCGCATCCTGCGCTGGCGCGAGGACAAGCTTGCGCGCGAGGCGGACCAGCTCAGCGCGCTTCGTCGCCTGGCAGAACGATTGGCGCGGGCGCCTGCCGGGCCAGTCGAATGACATCGAAGCCCACAAGGTGGGCCCTGGCCCACCTCACCCGCATAGGGTGGGCCCTGGCCCACCTCACCCGTATAGGGTGGGCCCTGGCCCACCATGAGCTCCACGCTCGCCTCGGTCACGCAAGGCAGCAACGCTTGCGCGCGCCACCGATGTGCCGCATGCAAACGTCCCAACAAGGTCAAGGCCATGGTGGGCCGGGGCCCACCCTATGGGGTTCCGCAGGGACCACCCGATGGAGCTCCGGCTGATGCCTCGCACGAGGGCCCCGTCCACTAGGGAACGCGCACCCGAAGCGTTCTCCCCGCACGTCGCCGAAGCACGCCTCGAAGCCTTCTTCGCCTCCCGCGGCTGGCACGTCCAGAGCTTCCAGCGCGAGCTCTGGCGCGCGTGGGAAGCCGGCGAATCCGGCCTGCTGCTGGCCCCCACCGGCAGCGGCAAAACGCTGGCCGTGTTCGGCGGCGCGCTGATCGAAGCGCTGCGCAATCCCTTGCCCAAACCCCGCCTGCGCTGGCTGTGGATCACCCCGCTGCGCGCGCTGGCCGCCGACACCCGCGAAGCGCTTGCCAGCGCTTCCGCAGGCGTTGGCCTCGACCTGCGCATCGAGCTGCGCACCGGCGACTCCGGCAGCGGCGCACGCGCCCGCGCGCGCCGCGGCGACTGCGATGTGCTGATCACCACGCCGGAAAGCCTGGCCCTGCTGCTGAGCTACGCCGACACCGCCGACGTGCTTGCAGGCCTGTCCGCCGTCGTCGTCGATGAATGGCATGAGCTCATGGGCAGCAAGCGCGGCGTGCTGCTGGAGCTCTGCCTTGCTCGCCTGCAGGCGCTCAATCCAAAGCTGCGCCGGTGGGGCCTGTCGGCCACGCTGGGCAATGCCGAGGACGCCCTGCGCACGCTGTGCCCGCAGTCGCCCGACGCGCGACTGCTGCACGTCTCAGCGCACGCGCTCAAGCAGCCACCGCCGCGGATCGACACCGTGCTGCCGCGCGAGGGCCGGCGCTTTCCCTTCGCCGGCCATCTCGGTCTGTCCCAGCTGGATGAGGTGCTGCCGCGGATCTTCGCCGCACGCTCCAGCCTGCTGTTCACCAACACCCGTGCTCAGGCCGAGCTGTGGCATCGCGCGCTGTCCGCGGTGTGGCTCGAAGACGATTCAACCTTGGCCCTGCACCACGGCTCGCTCGACCGTTCGATCCGCGAACAGGTTGAGGAGGGCCTGCGCGCGCAGCGCCTGCGCTGCGTGGTCGCCACATCGAGCCTCGACCTCGGCGTCGACTTCCCCGCCGTCGACCAGGTGATCCAGGTCGGCAGCCCGAAGGGACTCGCCCGCCTGCTGCAGCGCGCCGGCCGCGCCGGTCACGCGCCGGGCCTGCAGTCGCGCCTGCTCTGCGTGCCCACGCACGGGCTGGAGCTGGTCGAGTTCGCCGCGGCGCGCCGTGCGCTGCAGCGCGGTGAACTCGAAGCGCGGCGGCCGCTGAAGCACTGCCTCGACGTGTTGGCCCAGCATCTGGTCACCCTGGCCGCGGGCGGCGGCTTCACCCCAGAATCTGCGTTCGATGAAGTGCGCTCGACCGCGGCCTTTGCGGCGCTCGAACGCAGCGACTTCGAGGCCGTGCTCGACTTCATCGAACGCGGCGGCAGCGCCCTGCAGCAGTACCCGGAATTCCGCCGCGTCGAACGCGACGAGGGCGATCTGCGGGTACTGCGCGAGCCGCGCCAGACCCTGCGCCATCGCCTGTCGATCGGCACCATCACCAGCGACGGCGCGCTGCGGGTGAAGTACGTCAGCGGCGGCGATCTCGGCGCTGTCGAGGAGAGCTTCATCGGCCGTCTCAACCCCGGCGAAGTCTTCCTGTTCGCCGGCAAGCTGCTGGAGCTGGTGCGGCTGAAAGACATGACCGCCTACGTGCGCGCGGCCAGCGGTGCGCGCGGCAGCGTGCCGCGCTGGATGGGCGGGCGCATGCCGCTGTCGACCCTGCTCGGCGCCGAGGTGCGCGGGCTGCTCGCCGACAGTGGGCACGCCAGTGCGGAGATGCAGGCCGCGCGACCGATGCTGGCCCTGCAGTCGCGACTGTCGGCGCTGCCCAAGCCTGACGAACTGCTGGTCGAAGTGATCCCCGAACGCGGCGGCCTGCTGCTGGCCCTGTATCCCTTCGCCGGGCGGCTGATCCACGAAGGCTTGGCCGCCCTGCTGGCCGCGCGCTATGCGCAGCAGCGCGCCGCCAGCGTGCGCTTTGCCGCCAACGACTACGGCCTGCTGCTGGGCATCGCACCGCGTGCCGACATCGACGAACCGCTGCTGCGCAGCCTGCTGTCGCCGGAGCATCTCGAACGCGACGCGCGCGCCTCGCTCAACCTCGCCGAGCTGGCCAAGCGCCAGTTCCGCGACATCGCCCGCATCGCCGGCCTGCTGCCGCCGAATCAGCCCGGCCGCTCCGCGCGCTCGATGCGCCAGCTGCAGGCCTCCAGCAGCCTGATCTATGAAGTGCTGCGCCAGTTCGACCCGGCGCATCTGCTGCTCAGGCTCGCGGAGCGCGAGGTGCTCGACGGCGAACTCGCCCTGCCCCAGCTCGGCGCTCTGCTTGAGCGCATCGCCAGTGAACGCCTACGGCTGTGCCGCCCCGACACGCTGACGCCGCTGTCGTTTCCGCTCTGGGCCGAGACCCAGAAGGGCGCGCTCAGCAGCGAGGACTGGCGCACCCGCATCGAGCGTGCGGCGGATGCGCTGGAGGCGCGCGCGAATCGGACTGCGCGCGGACGCCGCCCGAAGCGCGGCGAGCAGACTGCAGCCGAAGCGGCCACGGCGGATCTATCTGCAAAGGGCGGAGCCCATGCGCCCTGAAGCATCGGACACCGGGGCGATCGAAGGCCGATCCGCCACGCTGGAGCTCGGCGGCCTTCGGCTCGCACTGCTGCCCGAGCGCGCGCTGTACGTGCCCGCGCTCAGCACCCTGCTGCTGGCCGACCTGCATCTCGGCAAGGGCGACACCTTCCGCCGCGCCGGCATCGCGCTGCCCGCCGGCGGCACCGCGCAGGATCTCGCGCGACTGTCCACATTGATCGAACGCCATCAGCCACAACAGGTGATCGTGCTGGGCGATCTGATCCATGGCCCGCTGCCATCCGATGCGCATTGGCGTCTGCAGTGGCGCGATTTCCTTGATCGCCATGCGGGTCTGCACTTCGCCGCCGTGCTCGGCAACCACGATCGCGCCCTGCGCGGCGCCGGCGACTTCGAAGGGGTGGAGCTGCTGCCAGAGGGATCGACGTGCGGCCCGCTGCACTTGCACCACGAGCCTCCTGACGAACGTGCCGGGGCCACTGCTTCGACGCCCCAGGCGCCGGTGCTGTGCGGCCATCTGCACCCGGTGCTGCGCCTGCGCCAACCCGGCCTGCCCGCGCGCTTGCCAGCCTTTTGGCTGCGCGACCAACGCCTGATGCTGCCCGCCTTCAGCGCCTTCACCGGCGGCCATGCCGTGCAGCCGGCTCCGCGCGATTGGCTGTGGCTGTGCGCGGGCGATACGGTGCTGTCGCTGGGCGCTGCGGGCTGAGCTTCGGATCTCGCAGCCCGGCGATCACGCGGGCGCTCAATACGGATGACGGTCGCCCGGCCTGCGAATGCGTCAAGCGTCAGGGCCACGGTGGGCCAGGGCCCACCCTATGCCTGTCTCGCTTCGCCACGTTTCGCTCCCCTCTCCCCTTGAGGGAGAGGGGTCGGGGGAGAGGGGGCGGGCTTGCCGCGACGTTTCTCGCCGAATCGGGCGCTCGTCTTTGCCCCTCGGGGAAGCCTCAAGCGGCAAGACCACGCTGGGGCAGGGCCCACCATATGCCTGTTTCGCTTCGCCGCGCTTCGCTCCCCTCTCCCCTCGTGGGAGAGGGGTCGGGGGAGAGGGGGTGGGGCTTGCCGCGACGTTTCTCGCCGAATCGGGCGTTCGTCTTTGCCCCTCGAGAAAGCCTCAAGCGGCAAGACCACGGTGGGGCAGGGCCCATCCTATGCCTGTTTCGCTGCACCGCGCTTCGCTCCCCTCTCCCCTTGAGGGAGAGGGGTCGGGGGAGAGGGGGTGGGGCTTGCCGCGACGTTTCCGGGCGACGACCGTGGAACAGGGTGAGCCAGCCCCCCCATGCGAGCCCTCCGGCAGGGAAAGCCGCGATCGCTGACCACGCGATCTCGGCGTCATTGCGGCACATGGCACATGGCACATGGCTCAGCCTACAGCCGTTGGCCAGCCTCATCCGCCAGCGCCACCAGCACCGCCTCGCCGCTGCGCGGATCCACCCGGAACACGCCGAAGCGCGCCGGATTGAAGCGCTCCGCCTCGCCTTCCTCGAAGAAGAAGGCATTGGTGCCCAGCCACACGCGCCCATGACGCAGGCGGTAGCGCAGGACCAGCTCGGGCTGCGGATTATTCCAGTCCAGCGCTACCACGCCGCGCGCGTCGAGCGTGACCGGCGCCCGGCCGAAGGCGCCTTCGTGAGCCGCGCCATCCGGGTCCGACGGCGCTGCCGCCAGCGCACGTTCGTGTTCGATCTGATCCGCCAGCGCGAAGCGCAGCGCCATGTAGTCGCCCTGCATCAGCGAGCGCGGGTCGAGCGGCGCCAGCGGCACCAGCACTTCGCGACCCTGCTCGATGATCCAGGCCTTGCCGGCCCAAGCCCAGTTGAGGGTACCCAGCACCAGCAGGGCCCCGAGCAGGGTCCAGCCGCGAGCCCGCATGCTCTCGCGTGTCGCCGGTTTGTCCACGGCGCGAGGCGCTGAGTCGGCTTCGGTTTCGATGCTCATCGCCTGTCCTCGCGCAGCCAGTACGCCAGCCCCAGCAAGCCCGCCCCCATCAGCAGCATCCACACCGACTTGGCCAGCAGGCTCACGCCCAGTGCGAAGTAGAAGTGCGCGACATGCACCAGCATCCCGGCAAGACACAGCGCCAGCAGCGCGCGCATGCGCTGCTGGAAGGCCACTGCCGCGGCAAGGCCAGCAGCGAACAGCGACAGCAGCGGCCACAGCGCCAGCCAGTCGCGGCTGCCGTCGCTCTCGCGGATGAAGACGCCGGCCAGCGGATCCGCCAGCGGCGTGGCAAAGGCCAGGGCCACGCACAGGCCGATGAGCGCAGCCCGCAGCAGCGGGCTCCAGTGCGTCGCCATCCAGCGCGCCTCGCTGCGCGCGATCCACAGCAGGGCCGCGAGCATGGGGCCCCAGCACAGCAGCCAGATCAGCAGTGCTTCGCCCAGGGCGGGACGCGCTTCTTCCATGCGGTACCAGCGCCAGGGCTCACCCAGCAGGCTCCAGCGCAGGAACAGCGCCCAGGCCGCGCAGGCCGCCACGACGTTGAGCACCCGCGCCGCCGGTCGCGGCGCCACTGTCGCCACGCCAGCGAACAGAATCGCGCTGGCCAGCAAGGTTGGCTCGGCTTCTTCGAAGGCCATGCCAATGGCTGCCACCGCCGCGCATTCGCCGGCGATCAGCAGGGCCAGACCGAGCTGCCAGGGAAACACACCCAGGCCCTGCACCCGCAGCAACAGCAGGCCGGGCACGCCCCAGAACAGGGCCAGCGGCAGGAAGGCCTCACTGCCGCTCAGGTTCCAGACCAGCGCCGTGGTCAGCATCAGCAGCAGGCCGGCGAACCAGGCCGCGGCGCCGAGCATCAGGCCGAGGTACCAGGCCTGCACCGGCTCGGCGGCCGGCACCGCGCCCTGTGCGCGGCCCTGCGCCACCAGCTCCTGCCAGAGCCGCTCGCGCTCCGACACCGTCTCAGGCTTCATGGCTGTCGCCCTCCCAGCGCCGCACCAGGGGCACCAGCACCACGCCGGCAGCGCCAGAGGCCACCACCACCCACAGCGGCAGCAGCAGCAAGGACAGCTCCTGCGCGCCGCTAGGGATGATCTCCATCAGCACGGCCAGCCCCAGCACCACCGCACTGGCGGCCAGCGCCACCGGGCCCAGGGCCTCGCGCCGGAAGCGCAGGCAGAAGGCGCCGACCGCCACCGCCGAGACCAGGAACAGGGGCAGCACCATCGTCGCCTGCCGGTGGCTGTCGAGGATGGCGACGAAGGCCGCGAGCGTGCCGTAGCCGAGGCCCGCCAACAGCAGCAGGCGACGCAGCCAGCGCGGCAGCAGCAGCTCCAGGGCCGGATCGCGCATCGCTTGCCATTCCGCCGCGCCCCACAGCAGCAGATTCGGCAACATCGCGATCAGCATGCGCAGGGCCCAGCTGCGCTCGTCGAAGCCGAGCAGCATCCACAGCGGATGCTGGGCCGGCACCACTCCGCAGAACAGCGCCAGCGCGACATTGCCGACCAGCAGCCAGGCCGCGGTGACCGGCGACCAGCGCGCCGCGAACACCAGGGGCAGGCCCAGCAGGGTCCAGAGCACGAACAGCTCGTACACATCGGCGCCGGTCTGGAAGGTCTGGCCGAACAGGGCGAACAGGGCGCCCGCGCCGATGAAGGCCAGCAGCAAGGCGGAGCGACCGAAGACGTGTGGTGGCGGCCGCCACAGCGCCGCAGCAATCGCGATCAGGAACAGGCCCTGCAGCAGCCACAGGCGGCCGCCCGGCGTCAGCGCCGACCAGTTGGCCGCAATGAAGAACACCGCGCCAAAGCCCAGCGCCAGCACGCCGGCGATGCCAGCGAAGCGCAGCAGGGTCTGTCGCCATTCGGCTGCGGTGGGCAAGGCACGCGCGTCATCGAGCAGCTGTGCGCTGCCCTGCGCATCGAGTCCCGCCGCCCGCGCCAGCACATCCAGCCCGCTTCGCGACACCCGCTGCTGCGCCATGTGCACCCCGCGTGAAAGTTCGCGGGCAGTGTGTTGGCGCGGCGGCGGCTCGCGCAAGTCATGGGCGACCGGCGGAGGCGAGCGTGTCGCCGCCGGGCGCGCCAGGTTGGGTGGGGCCAGGAAGCCCCGCGCAGCCGCCCTACTCGCCCCACAGCGCCTTCAGCCGCGCATCGCGCCCGCAGCGGCTGCGGTAGTAGCTGTAGCGGATCGGATTCTTGAGGTAGTAGTCTTGGTGATAGTCCTCGGCCGGCCAGAAGCGCGCGGCCGGCAGCACCTCGGTGGCGACCTCGCGGCCGAAGCGCTTGGTCAGCTCGGCGCGGCTGGCCTCGGCCAGCGCGCGCTGGTCTTCGTCGAGCGCGAAGATGGCGCTGCGGTACTGCGGACCGGCATCGCAGAACTGGCGATTCACCGCCAGCGGATCGACGTTGCGCCAATAGGTGTTGAGTAGCTGCGCATAGGTGACTTTGGCCGGGTCGTAGCGCACCTCCACCACTTCGATATGGCCGGTGCCGCCCGCGGATACCTGCTCGTAGCTCGGATTCTCGAGCGTGCCCCCGGCGTAGCCCGAGGTGGTCGACAGCACGCCCTCCATCTGGTCGAAGGGCTTCTCCATGCACCAGAAGCAGCCACCGGCAAACACCGCCACGCCGACGCTGGCGCCTTCCGGCACCGGCGGCGGCGTGTGGCTCTGCTCGCTGATCTGCACGTCGACCACGTCGGAGGCCAGCAGCGAACCGATCAAACCGAGCTTGAGCAGGATCGCCAGCCACGGCGCCCAGTGGATGGCGGAGAAACGCGACTCGCGGCGGCTCACGTGCGCAGCTCCGGCAGCAGCTCACCCTGCGGCACGAAGCGCAGGGCCAGGCCGTTGTTGCACCAGCGCTGACCGGTGGGCTCGGGGCCATCATCGAAGACATGGCCCTGGTGCCCGCCGCAGCGGATGCAGTGGTACTCGGTGCGCGGGTAGATCAGCTTCCAGTCGCGCTTGGTGCCCATCACCCCCGGCAGGTGGGTGAAAAAGCTCGGCCACCCGGTTCCACTTTCGTACTTGTGCGAGGCATCGAACAGCGGCAGGAAGCAGGCCGCGCAGCAGTAGGTACCGGGGCGATGCTCGTTGTTCAGCGGCGAGCTGCCGGCGCGCTCGGTGGCCTCCTCGAACAGCACCGAATACGCGGCCGGGCTGAGCAGCGCCTTCCACTCCGCCGGCGTCTTCTGCAGGCGCTCGGTGGCGGGCGCGGCGGCCGCGTCCTCACGCGCGTTCGCACGTTCACCGCGCGTGGCCAGCCACGCAGCGGGCAGCAGCGCCGCCGCACCGAGGCCGAACAGGAAAGGTCTGCGCTTCATCCGGGCAACTCCTTGATCGATCCGACGCCCGCCGCGGCGCGAAGGCACCGCGGCTGGCAAGCGTCGAGAGTCGGACAGAGGAGGTCTTGGGGTGGTGAATGATTGCGGGGTGGTGCGGTGAGCATGGCCCCAATTGCTGTCAAAGCCAACATGTCCGCCACCTTGGCCACGAAACGCTAATCGCCCAGAAACCTCTGGGCCTGCACCCCTGGCTCAAAAGCTAGGCCGGTGCTTTCCGCCACGAAGCGCGCGAACGCCGAACGGGCGGCGACTCGCTCGCTGCCGAACAGAGACAGCGTGCGATCGGCAGCGAAGCCAGGCAGAGGCTCAGCCTGCCCCATCACTGTCGGATAGCTGCTCCAACGCCAATCGCCGGCACCACCACAAAGACCCGCACACATCGGATTCAGCACGAGGTAGCGCTGCAACTCGGTGAGGTAGCCTTCCTTGTCCATCACGATGGCCTTGTAGTGGCCCCGCAGCACATGTCTTACCTGGCGTGACGACGGTTGAAGCACTGCGAACAGACAGCTGTATGACAGCGACCCATGAGCTATGCAACCGCGCTGTGCAATGCGCTCAAGAAACTCTTGAAGCTGCGCGATTGGTTTCCGTCCAGACCAACGAGAGCCGCCAAGGTTCGGGCCACCTCGACCTTGGGCAGCCCGGCTGCGAAGTAGCCATGCCGTTGAAGGATCCGCTCAAAGGCTTCCCAAGTGCCGCCAGCGATGGAATCGGGGTCTCGATAGGCCTGCTGGCCAGCGACTCGCGAATTGACACGCGGATAGCCCGCCTTCACAGCCGCCCAGTCCCCGAAGTACCAGGCCTCCAGCTCTTCGATGGCGATGCGGTTGACCAGCTGCCAATCCGCATGGGCGCGGTCGATGCGCAGCCCGCAATCGAGGGCGATGGCGTCCAGCCGCGCTTTCAGCGCCCGACACTCGTCATCGTCACGATCGACCACAACGAAGATGCGCCAGTCGGGCGGCAGCCAGCGCGCGTAGCCACGCAAACGCGGTGCAAGCTTGCGCAGCAAATCGCCCTTGCCCTGGAATGCATGGATCTCAAAGCTGCGGCCCTCCGGCAGCAGCCTCGGCAACAATCCGCGCAGGAATGCCTCCATCGAGGGTTCCTCGACGAGGAGCTCCAAATGCGTTGCAACCATCCTCAACGCCCCTTCGGCAAGGGTCGGCTGGGCCGGCCCATGCGCACGAGCGGATCACCTACTCCCAACTGACCTTCTATCCAAAGGTCGCCCAGCAGCGCGCCTTCCTGCATGAACTCGGGCACGCCAGGCAGATCGCTGGCGCGCTGGCTGCGGGTGTAACCGTGTTCGTCGCGCCACAGAACGCGGACCTCTTCCGGGCGCAGCGCGTTGAGGAAGAAGGGCGAGTGCGTGGTCGCCAGCAGTTGGGTACGCGCAGCGGCATTGCGGCACTCCTCGGCCAGTTCCAGCAGCAAGCGCGGGTGCAGGAAGTTCTCCGGCTCCTCGATGCCGATAAACGGCGGCGGCGCTGGGTCGTAGAGCATCACCAGATACGCCAGCATCTTCAGCGTGCCGTCCGAGGCGAACTTGGCCAGAACCGGGTGCGAGAAGGGCGCGTCCTTGATCTGCAGCAACAGGCGTCCATCGGCCATGGGTTCAGCCAGCACCCTCTCGACATGCGGCACACGCTGGCTCAGAACTTCGAAGATGCGCGCCAGCAGCTCGGGATGGCGCTCGCTCAGGTGCTGGATCACGTTGGCGAGGTTGTCGCCGCTGCGGCTCAGCCTTTCCTGGGGGCCCGCCTCGGGTATTCCTCGCGCGCTGTCAGCCGACAGATAGGACACGTACCAACCGGTGATGAACTCGCGCAGAGCAGCGACGCGAGGATGCTCTGCCAACTGCCCCAGTGCGTTCACCGCCAGCAGATCGGCCGACTTCAGCGGCACCTCAACGCGGGTGTCCTGCTCGTCGGGCAACTCACCGCTGACCACCCGACCGGCTCCCGACCTGTATTCAAGAAAGCGGAAGGGCTTGCCATGACTGCCACGCTTCCACTGCAGCCATTCCTGCACGACCACCGGCGCACCACCCACCTCGTCCACCGCCAGGTGATAGGTGATCAGCGGATAGCCCGGCTCGCGGTACTTGATCTCGATCACCACAGGGCCTTCGCTGCCGCGCGTCTTGAGTTCCTTCGCCCGATTGCGCTTGTCCCAGGCGCGACGCAAGCCGAGCTGGAAACAGTCGGCAAGAAATGCGAAGGCATCGAACACCGTCGACTTGCCGCTGCCGTTGGGGCCGAGCAGCACCGTGAACGGCGTCAGTTCCTTGAACTCCACGTCGCGCAGAGCGCGGAAGTTCTGCACCTTCAGATGGGTGATACGAGCCGGTTCGCGCGGCTTGGCAAGGGCGGGCGTCATGGGTGCATCTCAAGTGTTGGTTCGACGTCGGAGACGCGCAGTTCGAGGCCAACCGGTCCAGCCCTACAGCCCAAGAGCATCAGCGTATCCCTCCGCCACTGTCCATCGCCTTCCCGAGAGACTGGCGGAAACCCGACAACCCGAGGCCAGTTGTTGTTCTGCCACATCACCCTCCTTGCCGCTCCCGCGCGATCCGACTGATCGTCGCGTAGTGCAGGCCGAAGTGTGCACCGATCTCGGCCAGGGTGTAGGAACCCGTTGCGTAGGCGCGGCGGATGGCTTCGTTGCGGTTCGCCGCTTCTCCTTCGATCTGGCGCAGCGACGGCGCAAGCCGCTGGCGGCGGGGGACTTCGGGGGAGACGGGCTCGACTTCGTTTGCCACCTTCGCGACGAAATTCTCGTCGCCCAAGAAGCTCTGCGCCTGCACTTCAGGTGCGAACGCTTGGCCGACGCCTTCCGCCACGAAGCGCGCGAACGCCGAACGGGCGGCGGCCCGCTCGCTGCCGAACAACGACAGCGTGCGATCGGCAGCCAAGCCAGGCAGAGGCTCCGCCTGTCCCATCACTGCCGGATAGCTGCTCCAACGCCAGTCACCCGCGCCTCCGCACAGACCCGCGCGCACCGGGTTCAGCACGATGTAGCGCTGCAGCTCGGTGAGGTAGGCGTCTTTGTCCACCAGGATGGCCTTGTAGCGCCCCTGCAGCACATGCCCCACGCGGCCGTACCGGCGATTGAAGCTCTGAGAGTACGTGCCGTTGACCTCGCGCATCCCGCGCGAAAGCGTCGGCTGCTCGGTCTCGACCAGAAGGTGGTAGTGGTTGTCCATCAGGCAGTAGGCCCAGAGGATCCAATCGAAGCGGTCACACACCCGCGACAGGCCGTCCAGAAACCGCTGCCGATCCTCGTCGTCCCAGTAGATCCGCTCACGCGCATTGCCCCGCGCCATCACGTGATAGCAGGCACCAGCAAACTCAATGCGCTGAGGACGAGACATGCGCCGACATTACGCCGGCGCATGTGGCAAAACAAGACCTGACCCCGGATTTGCACCCGCGACAGGCCGTCCAGAAACCGCTGCCGATCCTCGTCGTCCCAGTAGATCCGCTCACGCGCATTGCCCCGCGCCATCACGTGATAGCAGGCACCAGCAAACTCAATGCGCTGAGGACGAGACATGCGCCGACATTACGCCGGCGCATGTGGCAAAACAAGACCTGACCCCGGATTTGCGGATTTTTATGCGCCGAGCCGCTGAATGCGCGAACGCAAGAAGAGAATGTACAGCGAGTGATCCTCTGGCAAGTCTTCAGGATTAACGCCTTCAAACATCGCCAAAGCAAACTTTAGCTCTTCCTCAGGAAATCCCGTCTCATCCAGCTCATAAGCTATGGCTTCCCCACGCGCAACCAATAGCGCGCGAGCCATATCTAGTGGCGGCTCCTGGCTGAACCCGGCCGAGTCCAAACCATCGAGCGCTCGCTGCACAATCGATAATGCCGCGTGCCGTTTTCCGGAATGCCTCATTCTATCTGCAAGCCCTAGGGCGGACCCCACCCTTCCGCTCCACCACAAACGCCTGACAAAACGGATCATTAGCGCTCTGCCTTTCTCACCGATTGAACTAGTGGGCCATGAGCTGGCGACTGAGCAGCAAACCAGAGACCCCTTCCCACTCAGATCCCCCCACCCATTTGCAGCGCAACGCAGGCGAGAAACGCAGCCGTTGCAGTCGACATACACGTGACATGCCCGATACCCGCTCTATTCGCGCATCTCGCCTTCATTTGAGAAAATGCGAGCCCACAACCGCTTTCAGGATCTGGCGGCGGAGGCGGTGGCGCCCAGCACTGGTTATCTGATGAGCACTGCCAACTAGCCGGATCTGGCGACTCGGGTACGCCTTCTAGACCCGGGAAGGGATTCGAGCTGCTTACCGCAACGGCGCCACATATAGCTACTGCCGCCCCGATTGCACACCCCTTCGGCCCTCCCAAGCACCAAGCCAGTGTTGCTTGTTGACCTAACGGATCCGAGTAAGAGAATGGTGACTGATAAACATATCCAAAGGTGCTTAACCCACCCTCCAACCCAATCGGATCCGACTGCACATACCGCCCAGTCCCCGGCTCATAGTCCCGGAAGTAGTTGTAATGCCACCCAGTAGCCGAATCAAAATACTGCCCCGGATACCGCAAATTGAATTCCAGAGAAACCCCATCCCCATCCACATCCGCTTCCGCCGGATGCTGACCAAACGCACTGCCCTCCAGCGCCCAGCGCCACACCACCGCATTCCCCGCCGCCGGGCGGGTGATCGCCCGCGGGCTGCCGAGGTGGTCGGCGTGGATGTGCAGCCATTCGCCGGGATACGGGTCGCCGCGACGTGCCTGCACCTGGCGTAGCGCCACCGGCTGTCCGTCCAGCCAGACGATCAGCTGGCGGATGGCGAGGCTGCCGCCCTGGTTCTCGCCCTCGAACAGCAGCTGGCCGCCTTCGTCGTAGCCGAAGTGGCGCGGCTCGTGCGCCATGCGACGGTACTCACGTTCGCCGCGGCCGTTGTAGAGGTTGACCTGCAGGGCTTCGCCGAACCCACTGGGCAGCGACTCGTACCGATTGAAGCCCGAGTACTGCACCTGCAGACCGCCCACCGCCGTGGTGTTGCCGGCCTCGCTGTAGCTGCGCGCCTCAGCGCCCACGGTCGACAGGCGATGGCTGTTCGCGGGGTAGCTGTAGGCCGCGCTGCCGTCCGGCCGGGCGTGGTTCGTCCGGTTGCCGGTGGCGTCGTAGCCGAAGCTCTCCAGTGGGCTTGGCGCCGCGGGCTCGCCCAGCTCAGTCAGGCGATAGAGGTCGTCATAACCGAACTCGATGTCGGCGCTGCCCGTACCCAGCCCCACCACATTGCCCACGGCATCCAGCGTGTAGTCGTAGCTGAAGCCGGGGCTGCTCAGGGTGTCGATACGGTAGTCGGCGTCCAGCGCGCGCTGCCAGACCGCGCCGCCCGCGTACTCAAGCCGCGTGGCCGGGCCGAAGGGCGCGTGCTGCACCTGGGTGATCAGCGGCTGCGGTTGGCTCGTGCCGGCGGGCTGCACGTCCACGGCAGTGACGCGGCCGGCGATGTCGCGGCGATAGAGCACGCGATCGCCGTTCGGGTAGGTCAGCGACGCCAGCTGGTCGGCCTTGGTGTAGCTGTAGGCCAGGCTCCAGCTCAGTTCGAGGTCCGGCGCCATGTCTTTGACCGGGCTGCGGTGCTTGGCGACGACATTGCCGCGGCGGTCGTAGCAGTAGGTCAGCAGGCCCAGGCGGTCTTCGATCTGGCTCAGGCGGCCCACAGCGCTGCTGCTGGCGCAGAGCTTCCCAGAGCCCGCACCGTCGTAGCGGTAGACGATGACCTCGTCGTCCTGGCTGTTGCTCTGCCGGGTCAGGCGATTGAGCGCGTCGTACTGCATCGTCACCGCGACACCGCGCGCGTCGGTCTGGGTGCGGCGGTTGCCGGCTTCATCCACGGTGTAGCTGGTAATGCCGGTGTCCGGGCTGCTCAGCTGGGTCAGGTCGCCCAGGCCGCTGTAGGTGTAGTCGGTGTGCAGGCCCTTGGGGTCGATGACCTTGGTCAGGCGGTCCTGCGCGTCGTAGCGGTAGCCGGTGCTGACGTTCAGGCCGCCGACGTCCTGCAGGCTCTGCTGCAGGCGGTTCAACGGGTCGAACGTTTGCTCGCTGCGCACGCTCAGCGGGTCGGTGCTGGCGGTGCTGTTGCCGTTGGCGTCGTATTCGGAGACATAGGCGCGCAGCTGGGCATCGCGCTGCTCGCGCAGCTGGCCGAGCTGGTTGTAGACGCGCGAGAGCTGGCGCCTGACGGCGCCCTGCGGGTCGAAGGTGGTCTCGGACGTACGGTTGCCGGCCGGGTCCAGGGTGTAGTCGATGCGGTTGCCGAGCGCGTCGGTGACCGAGATCAGGCGATGGGCGTCGTCATAGCCGTAGTCGAGGAAGCTGCCGTCCGCCTGGGTGATGCGCTGGACGAGTCCGGTTGGGAAGTAGGCGAACTGGGTGGTCGCGTCTTCGGCCGCGGTGGCGCCCTTGACGGTGCGGCTCAGCAGCCAGCCGCGCGGGTGGTAGCTGAGCTCGGTGACCACGCCGTTGGCGTCGATCGCGCGCGTGAGCCGACCAGCGCGGTCGTAGCGGGCGTGGGTGGTGACGTGGCCGAGCGCATTGGTGACGGTGTGCAGGTCGCCGCGACGATGACAGGGCCCCGTGGCCTGGGCGCAGCCGGATTCGTCGGTGGCGGCGTGGTAGGCGTAGGTGGTGACATCGGCCACGTCGACGCGCGGGCCGTCCACCGACTTCAGCGCGCCCACGATCGGGCAGGTGGAGCCCGGCGCGCTGGCGTCGGCGGCTTCGCAGTAGGTGTAGGTGGTCTGGCGCACACCGAAGGGGGCATTGGCTGCGCTGCCGCACTGGGTGTAGGCCACCGCCACAGGCACAGCCAGATCGACCTCGCAGCGCGCGGTGGTCTGGCCGCGGCTGTTGTAGGCGAAGCGGATCTCGCGGCCCGGCTCGGTGCGGCTCAGCATGCGGTTCAGCGTGTTGTCCCAGGTGCTGGTGTAGCTGCGGGTGAGCGGGGTGGTGCTGCCGTTGGCCGCCAGCGCCTCGGTGCGGCCGGTTTCGCGGAAGGCGTCGTGGGTGTAGTTGGTGCGGGTGTTGCGCGCATCGATCGTGTGGTTGCGGCGAAAGGTGTTGGCGTCGACGTTGTGCGTCGTCGTGCCGGTGACGCTGCCGTCGGTGGTCTCCTCCACGCTGCTGAGCAGCTTGCGGAAGCGGCCGGTGCTGAAGGTGTAGAGCCGGCTGCCGCCTTCGGGCTGGGTGACGCGCACTTGGCTTGCGCTCAGGTAGTTCAGGCTGACGCGATTGGCATTGCCGGCGTGCTGGCTCTGGGTGACGCGGCCGCGGCTGTCGTAGGTGTAGTCGGCGGTGCGGACACCGTTTTCGTCGGTGATGCCGGTGAGGTGGTTGGGGAAGCGCTGCGCCGACTGCGCGGCGTCGCAGCCTGCCTCCGGGGCGCCGTTGTGCAGGCGGCAGAGGTGGGTGGGTTCGGCGTAGTGGTATTGGCGTGGTTGAGAGGCGCTGGGCGGAACCTCCACGGAGGCCAAGCGACCGGTGCTGTCCCAGCCGTAGCGCACTCGCTCACCGCTCTCATCGGAGATGCTAACCAGCCGCACGACAGGCAGACTCAGGCCCGCCGGAAGCTCGACGTCCACCGCAGCATGCTCAAAGCTCAGCAGCCGACCCTGGGCATCCTCTACGGCGAGCAGTAGCCCACTGCTGGGGCAACGCGATTCGGACACATCCAAAGCGGTGCAGTAGCTCAGCGTCAGCGCGCGATCGTCGCTGCCGCTCTTCACTAACCGTCCCTGCATGTCAAACGCGAGTTCGGAACCGTCAGATTGACGAATCAACCAACGCGCCCCACCCGAATTTGGATAGAGGATTGTACCCGGCGAGTTCTCGGCCAGATAGGCATTGTCTGCACTGCGCCAGACGAAGCGGTCGAAGTGGCCGCGATCGTTGATCCAAAGCACTGGGCCGGTGCCGCTGCTGGGCGCATACAAGCGATGGGCGAGCGAATGTGACCAGTGATCGCTCATGCCAGACGCCAGCGGCAGCTCGCCCAGAGATGTGTAATGACGCTTAAAGCTCAGGGTTGACCACTCGAAGTCAACTTCGTGCTGCTCCTTGGCACCAGTAGAGGGCACGCAGGGGTTACCATCTTTGGGGCAGCTGTTAGCCTGTCGAGGCGCCTTAATGACAAGATGCCCAAAAGACAAGTTCTGACAAATCAGAGGCCATGCGAACCGCTCCCCCCGCGATTCACTAAATTGCCTATCGTCCACATACGCCGGGCGGTACCAGTCCGGGCACTGGTGCCAGTTGCGCTTTTCGACGCGAGTGACTTCTTCCATTCGCTGATTGTATTCACGCCAAGCCCAGAAGGTGCGGCGTTCGGCGGCGGGGACATCTACGTCTGCACGCGTGTATACCCAAGCAGGGGTTGGCGGATTGTAAGGGAACCACCAAGCGGTCGGAATTGCGTCGCTGTATTTACCACGAAATTCTGCAGGCCTACGCAACCCAGGACCACTATTTGCGAGAATCCGCTCAGCCAAGTCCGCCTCAGACTCACACATCGCGTGACCCATGGGATCAAGCGATTCGTTACAAGTAAAGGCGACACCCTTGAAGCGCTCCAAAACGACGCCACCCACACTTTCAAGAGGAACGTTGTAGTTGACTCTCAAGTGACCGTCGCCATCGGTATACGAAGACACGGCTTGAACAAGATGCTGCCCTTTTGGATTAAACGGATCTTTCTCAGACTTTATGTAGTCAACCGCACTCTCATGAGTGAGGAAACAAAGCATAGAATCCCTGTTTCTTTGCGCGTAATACTCATCATTGCACAATTGTGCGTGCGCGGGCCCGCAAATCAACGATATCGCGACTGCAGCAATCCCAACTCTCATTTCAATTCCCATGACACCCTCAATCAGAAAGCCCACGCAAAGTTGGCCACCCCACAAGCCTTCCCGGCGCGGAGCAACTCCAAGAATTCCGCCACTTAAGACGGGGTTACTCCAATCTCGATAGCGTCACACGTCAATTCAACGCGTCGAGCTGTAAGCGCGTGACAGCAAAAAGACACACTTCGAAGAGCGGCGCCGCGCTTTCAACACTGATGCTTGCGTCGCTTGCTCGTGCATTGGAGGGCTTGGCAAACCCGAAAGCCAGCCGCTTAGGAACCGCTCCAACCAGGCAGTAAAAAGCCGGCGCGGATTCTATCAGATCGCCCATGACAATTCCGCTCGACGATTGCAACGCCTCAGCGCATCACCCACACCCCGGCCGCTTCCCCGCCCTGAGCGCTTCCTCGTACACCACACGCAATCCGGGCGCCGCTTCGCTCAGTGCCCGGATCCGGCCCTCGGGATCCGGATGCGTGGACAGGAAACGCGGGGGGCGGCCTTCGCTGCCGGTGGCGCTCTGCATGGCTTGCCAGAGTTCGACGGCGGCCTGCGGGTCGAAGCCGGCCTGGGCCATCAGGCGTTGGCCGAACACGTCGGCTTCGGTTTCGTGCTTGCGCGAGAACGGCAGCAGCACGCCGACCTGGGCGCCGGCGCCCAGCGCGGCCATGGCCAGGTTGACCTGCTCCGGCGAGGCGTTGCGGCCGGCGTAGGCGCCGGCGAGGGCCACGCCGGTCTGGGCCAGCTGCTGCTGGCTGATGCGTTCGCCGGCGTGGCGGTAGACGACGTGGCCGATCTCATGGCCAAGCACCGCGGCCAGCTTGTCGGGCGTGTCGGCCACGCGCAGCAGGCCGGTGTTGACGCCGACCTTGCCGCCCGGCAGCGCGAAGGCATTGGGCTCGGCGATGGCGAAAGCCTGCGCTTCCCAGGGCAGGCGCTGCCACTCAGGGGGCAGCTCGCGCACCAGCGCGTCGACAATGCACTGCGCATAGGCGCTGCGCGCGGGCACGGTGCTGGTCTTGTCGTTGGCTTTCATCTGCTCGAAGGCGGTGATGCCCATCTGGTTGACCTGGGCATCGGAGACCATCATCACCTGGCTGCGGCCGTCGGGTGTGGTGGCGCAGGCGCTCATCAGCAGGGCGATGGCGGCGAGGGCAAGCGGGCGCAGGGACATGGGCGTTCTCCTTGGGCAGCCGGGCGTTCGGCCGTGGGATGCATCGGGCTTGAACTGTAGCGGCTTCACGAAGATCGCCCAAGCACAGCGCGTGCTCGGGCTCGGGGGCAGGCGCGATGTCGAGGACGCCGCGCATGGCGAATGGAGCGGCGTGTCGCGGGGGTGAAGCCTATGGTGGGCCGGGGCCCACCCTATGGAGCGATGCCAAGCGTGTTGGCGCGTTGCGCTTCGGCTGGGGCCACAAGCGCGGGATGTCGCGGGGATGGGGCTTATGGTGGGCCGGGGCCCACCCTATTCGGCAGCAGGGCGCGTTGCGCTCGGCGAAGGGCTAGACCAGGCGAACGGTCAGCGCCGCGGCCACTTCGCGCGCCCGCGCTCGGGCGGTCTCGACATCGCCGCCCCGCGCCAGCGCCACACCCACACGCCGCTTGCCGGCGACGCGCGGCTTGCCGAACAGGCGCAGGCCGGTCTGCGGTTCGGCCAGCGCGGCGTCGAGGCCGCTGAACTCGGGCACGCCGTGGCCTTCCGCGAGCAGGGCGACCGAAGCCGAGGGTCCGAGCTCGTCAATGGAAGGAATCGGCAAGCCGAGAATGGCGCGCGCGTGCAGGGCGAATTCGCTCTGCTCCTGCGAGATCAGGGTGACGAGGCCGGTGTCGTGCGGGCGCGGCGAAACCTCGGAGAACCAGACCTCGTCGCCGCGCACGAACAGTTCGACGCCGAACAGGCCCCAGCCGCCGAGCGCATCGGTGATCGCGCGGGCGATGTCCTGCGAACGCGCCAGCGCGGCTGCGGGCATCGGCTGCGGCTGCCAGCTCTCGCGGTAGTCGCCGTCGATCTGCAGATGGCCGATCGGCGCGCAGAAGCACGTGCCGTCGCGGTGGCGCACGGTCAGCAGGGTGATCTCGTACTCGAAGTCGATGAAACCCTCGACGATGCAGCGGCCGGCGCCGGCGCGCCCGCCTTCCTGCGCATAGGCCCAGGCGGGGCCGAGATCCGCTTCGCGGCGCAAGGTGCTCTGGCCCTTGCCCGAGGACGACATCAGCGGCTTGACCACGCAGGGCAGGCCGATCGCGGCGACGGCTGCGCGGAACTCGGCTTCGGTATCGACGAAACGGTAGGGCGAGGTCGGCAGGCCAAGCTCCTCGGCGGCGAGGCGACGGATGCCCTCGCGGTCCATGGTCAGGCGCGCGGCGCGGGCGGTGGGAATCACGCGCAGGCCTTCGGCTTCCAGTTCGACGAGCGTCTGGGTGTGGATGGCCTCGATCTCGGGCACCACCAGATGCGGCTGCTCTTTCGCGATCAAGGCGCGCAGGGCGATCGGGTCGAGCATGTCCAGCACGTGGCTGCGATGCGCGACCTGCATGGCCGGGGCATTGGCATAGCGGTCGGCGGCGATGACCTCGACGCCCAGCCGCTGCAGCTCGATCACCACCTCCTTGCCGAGCTCACCCGAGCCCAGCATGAGCACGCGGGTGGCACCAGTCGACAGCGGTGTTCCAAGGCGGATCGCAGCGTGCATCGGGACGACTCCGGGCAGATTCAGGAAGGCGCACAGTGTAGCCGCGGCCCCTCTGGCACACTTCGGCGCCATGACTACGGACGGTCCCTTTCCACGCCCTGCCCGGCCATGCGCGAGGCCCCGCGCCTGGCGCGGCAGCCTGCTGGTGCTGGCTCTGCTGGCGCAGGCTCTGCCGGCGCTGTCTGGCATCGTGGCGGCGCAGGACACGGCGCCGCCATCGCCTGAAAGCGCGGCCGCACCGCGCATCGCCGGATTGATCCGCGAGCCGCGCCTGCGCGAGATCAGCGGCATCGCCGCCTCGCGTCGTCACGCCGGGCTGCTGTGGGTCCACAACGACAGCGGCTACCCGGCACAGGTGCATGCCATCGATACGCAGGGTCGCCATCGCGCCACGCTGGACATCGACGGCGTGGCCGCGCGCGATTTCGAGGACATCGCGGCATTCGTGCTCGACGGCGTGGCCTATCTGCTGATCGCCGACACCGGCGACAACGGCGGCCGCCGCAGCGAGGTCGAGCTGGTGGTGCTGGCCGAGCCCGAGCGTCTCGAAGACGCCCAGGTGGCCCCGGCCTGGGTGCAGCGCCTGCGCTGGCCCGATGGTCCGCGCGATGTCGAGGCGGTGGCGGTCGACACCGAGGCCGAGCAGGTGCTGTTCATCACCAAGAAGCGGGTGCCGGCCGAGCTGCTGGTCGCCCCGCTGCGTGCGCGGACGGGCGTCATCGAAGCGCGGCGGGTCGGCAGCCTCAGCGGGATCGAGCAGCCCAGCCCGGCGGAACTGGCCGGCAACCCGCGCTTCGGCCGCTACCGCGCGCAGATCACCGGCGCCGATCTGTCAGCCGACGGCCGCATGCTGGCGGTGCTCAACTACCGCCGCGCCTATCTGTATCGGCGGGACGTCGGCGAAGGCTGGGCACAGGCGCTGGCGCGCCCGGGCCAGCCGCTGCAGTTCGGCTGGCTGGCCCAGGCCGAGGCGATCGCCTTCGATACGAGCGGCCGCAGCCTGTGGATCAGCAGCGAGCGCCTGCCGGCGCCCCTGATCGAGCTGCCGCTGCCGCCACCGGAGCGCTGAGCCGCAGCGGGCTTTGCGCAGCGAGGCGATGGCTCAGACGCGTCCGAGCGCCCGCAGCCAATGGCGCACCAGCTCGGAGAGGACGCGCTCGCCCTCAGCGCCCTCGGGCAGCCGATCCAGTGCGAGCACGCAGCGATCGCTGGCCGGCCAGCTCAGCAGCCCTGGCGCTGCCGACAGTGGCGGCATCCGGGCAAGTCCACCCTTGGCACTTCCCGCATGCAGGATCAGCTGGAAGGCCTGCCGCGGCTGCAGGCGGAAGGTGGCGAAATCGCCTGCCAGCGCATAGTTCGGCGCGTTCCATTTCCAGCTCTCGAGCACGCCGGGGGCGGCGTCGAGCAGGAGGCGGCGATAGCGATCGATGGCATCGCGCCGTGGATGGTCCAGCGCATTCAGCAGCGCATCGACTGAGGCATCGGCAGTGCGGGCCATGGCCCTTCTCCATGGAGGGTGGGGTGCGATGCACGCGGATGGCGCATGGCTGGGTCTTGAGTCAGGCTGCCTGCCCTGCCCCAGCTGCGCAAGATCCCGGCTTGGCGGTACTCGCAACTGGATCGCGTCTCAGCGCGGCGCAGTCGGTGGTGGTTTCGCAGAGCTGACCATGTCGACTGCCAGGCACTGACCCTGATCGTTGCAGGCACGTGCCTGCAGGCGACCGCAGCCTTCGCTCCACATGAAGGCCGGGTTGCCAGCACGCTCGCTTCTACACACAGCCGGGCTTTGCGAGGCGACGCCGACGCGTGCGCGGCCTGGCCTGTGTTTCCTTGAAAGCGGCACACTTGCGCCTCTCCCACTGCGGCGTCCTACCTCGATGCGCCTGGTGCTCGACACCAATGTCTGGCTCGACCTCCTGCTGTTCGAGGATCCCCGCTGCGCGCCGCTCCGGCAGGCCGTGGATGCCGCCGATGTTTGCATTCTGCTGCGCGAGGACTGCCACGCGGAGTGGCTGCGCGTGCTCGCCTACCCGGCGCTGCGCATGGATCCCGCACGACAGTCGCAGCTCGCGCTGCAGCAGCGCGCGCTGTGCGAATGGGTCACCGGGGCACGCACGGCAGCGGGTCCCGCCCTGCCCCGCTGCCGCGATCGCGACGATCAGAAGTTCATCGAGCTCGCGTGGGAGGGCGACGCGGACTGCCTGCTCAGCCGCGACAAGGCGCTGCTGGAACTGGACCGGCGCTGCCGGCGGCAAGGGCTGTTCGCGATCGCAAGGCCTGAGGCCTTGCCCCGGAAAGGCGCCATAAATCTGGCGCCAGAAAATGCAAGCGACGGGCGGCCGCAGATCAACAAATCGTGACAGTCGGACCGCGGCGCGTTCATCACACTCCGCCGGCGTCACCCGCGCGGCCGCAGAGCCGCTATCGCCCCGACACCAAGGATTGCACCCATGAAATTTGCGAAGTACCTGAGCCTCGGGCTCCTGCTCGCCGCCTCAGCGCATGCGGCTGGACCGGCCAACGACACGGGCGTCACGGCCAGCTCGCGGGCCCCGGATTTCAGCCAGCCCCGCGCGGTCTCGGGCACCGGCTCGATGCTCGGCAGCGAATCCACGATGAGCCCGCGCTTCTTCCGCTCGGGCACCCCGGGCGATGCCTGCTCGACGTTCAGCAGCGGCGATTTCCAGTACCAGGCGATCCCGATGCGCTCGGACGCGAGCGGCAGCATCACCGCGAACTTCGATCCGGGCACTTGTGATACCAACGTCTTCGTGACCTTCCATACCGGCACGTTCAACCCCGCCAACATCTGCAGCGGCTACGTCTGGAGCTTCGGTTCCTCGCAGGCGTTCAACGAGACGTTCGCGGCGCCGGCCAATACCGACCTGGTGATGGTGGTGTCCGGTGTCGCCAACGCCCCGGGCGTGGTCTGCGGCCCCTACACCTACGCCATCACCGGCGCCAACCCGCCGGGCGGTGGCTTCCCGCCGCCGGTGCCGCGTCCCGCAGTGATTCCCAGCCTTGGCCCGAGCGGCCTCGCCCTGCTGGCGCTGGTGCTGGGTGCGCTCGGCGCGGGCGTGCTGATGCGTCGCAAGTAATCCTTGCTTGATGGTGCACCGACGAAGCCGCGGGCCTGCCCGCGGCTTTGTTGTTTCAGGGCGGAACCGGCTCGAATCCGTCGCTGAATATGTCCTCGATCGCCGCATCCAGCACGCTCCGGACGATGTCGTAGTTGGAGTCGCCGCTGACCTGGGCCGCGCCCCAGTAGAGCTCGGTGCCCAGCGCCGTCGTCAGCGCCATCGGCTGCACGTTGCCGAGACCGGGCCGCGCGCTCAGCGCCTCGGGCTGTGACCAGGCGATGCCATCGGGAGAGCGGCTGCGGTGGATCTGGAAGCTGCCGCCTTCGACCCGCGCGAAGAACACCTGCCATTCGCCCGCCGCGCTCCACAGCGGCCAGGCGTCGTGGTTGTTGCCGGTGCTGGAGAGGCTCTGCGGCGTATCCGTCCACGCCAGCGGATCCAGGCTGCTGCGCGCCCACAGCTGCAGCTGGCCGTTACCGGGATTGGTCTGATAGACCAGCAGCAGACGGCCATCCTGCGGTCGCTGCGCGATGCGCGGCAGCGCGGCGGACGCCGGGCTGATCTGGACCCGCGTGCTGTCCCAGCTCAGGCCCTCGTCGCTGGACACGGACGCATGGGCCGCGCCGCCCAGACGGTGATAGACCAGCAGCAGCCGACCGTCCTGTAGTCGCCTCACCTGCGGATTGATCTCGCCCCCGGTGGGCCAGCCGAGAGCGATCGGCGCGCTGGAGGAGAAGCTGAGCCCGTCGACCGAGGTCGCACGGTGGATCCGGAAAGCGCCGCTGGCATTGCTGAGGTGGAACAGCAGCCAGCCACCCTCAACACCTTCGACCAGACTGGGGTGGCGCTCATTGGCGGCGCTGGTCACCACCGCCAGCGGTGCGCTCCAGCTCGCCCCGGCGTCGGTGGAGCGGGTGAGCCAGAGATCGCCGCTGAAGCTGCCGTCCAGGCGCTCGAACACGGCGACTCGCGCCTCCGGCGCATCCGCTGGCGCCTGCACGCTGGCCTGGTAGTCGTTGCCTGGGCCACCGACCACCGTCAGCGGCTGGGCCTGCGCCGCGACCGCGATCGACAGCAGCGCCAGCGCGCCAGATCTGAAGATGCCTTGCTGCATATGTGCTCCTGCGCCTCGCCCGCTGCTTCGACCCAACTGCCTGCGACGAGATCCGGTCGCCCTGCGTGTCACCGGGACCAGCCCGCCAACGGCTTGGGCGGGCCCACGGTTTCAGCGAGAATGCGCGACCTTTTCCCCGAGATCCCGCCATGAAGGCCAATGAAGTCAAGAAGGGCAATGTCGTCGAACACAATGGCACCGTCTACCAGGTGCGCGACATCGAGCGCAGCGCGCCGACGGCCAGAGGCGGCAACGTCACCTTCCGCTTCACCCTCTACAGCATCCCCGGTGGCGCCAAGTACGACCTGAGCCTGCGCGCTGACGACGATCTGAAGGAACTCGACCTGGTGCGTCGCCAGGCCACCTTCTCGTACAAGGACGGCGAGGCCTTCGTGTTCCTCGACAGCGAGGACTACACCAGCTACCAGCTTGACGCCGACGTGGTCGGCGACGCCGCCGGCTACATCACCGATGGCCTGGAGAACTGCTACGTCGCGGTCATCGACGACCAGCCCGTGGCCCTGCAGTTGCCGCCCAGCGTGGTGCTGGAAGTGGTGGAGACCGCCCCCGAAATGAAGGGCGCCACCGCCACCAAGCGCCCGAAGCCGGCCAAGCTCTCGACCGGCATCGAAATCCAGGTGCCGGAGTACATCACCAACGGCGAGCGCATCCTGGTCAGCACCGTGACCGGCGAGTTCGCCGGACGCGCGGACTGAACGGTCGTTCCCGGCTCGCCCGCGTGGGCCTTGGGGGCTCACGCGGTGGCCCTGCGGTGCTGGCCGGCTCAAGCACGCGTCGATCCGGCGAGGCTGGGCTCGCGGCATCAAGGCTGGGTCGAGCACAGACTCGATCAGCCTGCCCCGGGCAGCAGGCGGAATGGAAAGGCAATAGCGCGAGATCCGGTACTGCGCCCCCCCTGAAAGAGAAAGGCGCGACGCCCCCACCGGGAGCGCCGCGCCTTCGGCTTCAGGCGCGGGTCACTGCGGAGTCAGGCGGACCGCCTGTGCGCGCTGTTCCGCGCTCAGCGACTCCATGGAGACGATCTGCAGTCGCGCCTCGTCGATGGCACCCACCGTGTCCTGCGCCTCCAGCGATGCTGTGACGCTCTTCGGCAGCGAGTACATCGCGCCGGTGGCCGGGTCTACCGCCAGCATGCCGATCAGACCGCCGAGCAGGATGTTGCCGAAGTACCAGCCGCTGGTGCTGCCGCGGATGGTCATCTGCTGGTCCGCGTAGCCGGGCTTGCTGAAAGCCAGCGTGTAGACCTCGGACTTGAAGTAGCCCGCGCCGCGCTTGAGCGTGAGGGTGACCGGCGTCTCCCCCACGTGCACGCGCTGGCCGGCGCGGTTGCTGACCGTGACCTGGGCACCTTCAGGCGCGCTGGTAATGGTGATGGCCTGAGACTGGCCGTTGAACAGAGTGGCGCAACCCGAGAGCGCCACGGCCAGCGCCGCGGCGAGAATGACCTGCTTCATACGATGAATCCCCTGAAAGAACGCCCGAAGGCGGCCGCGCGGAAAGCGCCGCGCGCGGATGCTAGAGGGGCCGGGCTCGCAGGGGAAGAGCGCCTCGCTGGCCGCGCGATCACGACTGCGCCGCACGTTGAGCGGGAGCATCCAGGCTGCACGTCGCGAGGCTTGCCGAAGGCTCTGTCAGGCGCGCGACTCACCGCGGTGCATCAGCCAGCCCGCGATCACGATGGCGGTAGTCACGAACAGGATGATCAGCGTGGCCAGCGCGTTGATCTCGGGCGTGATGCCGAACTTGACCTTGGAGTAAACCACCATCGGCAGGGTGCTGCTGCCGGGCCCGGAGACGAAACTCGCCACCACCAGGTCATCGACCGACAGGGTGAAGGCCAGCAGCCAGCCGGCGATGAGCGCCGGGAAGATCTGCGGCAGGGTAATCAGGAAGAACACCTTCCACGGCCGCGCGCCCAAGTCCATCGCGGCTTCCTCAAGGCTTTCATCCATCTGCGCCAAGCGTGACTGCACCACCACGGTGACGTAGGCCGTGCAGAAGGTGATGTGGGCGATCGCAATGGTGGTGAAACCGCGCTGCGCCGGCCAGCCGGTGAGCTGCTGCAGGAACACGAACAGCAGCAGGGCCGACAGCCCCAGCATCACCTCGGGCATCACCAGCGGCGCCGACGTCATGATCGACAGCAGCGGCCGGCTGCGGAAGCGACCGAGGCGGGTGAGCGCGGTGCCGGCAAAGGTGCCGATGACCACCGCAAGTGTCGCCGCGGTGGCGGCGATCAGCAGGCTGCGCCAGGCGGCCTGCAGGATCTGCTCGTTCTGCAGCAGGCGGCCGTACCACTCGGTGGAAAACCCGCCCCAGACGGTGACCAGCCGTGAGCTGTTGAAGCTGTAGGCGATCACCGAAACGATGGGCAGGTAGAGAAACGCGTAGCCGAAAGCCATCGCGGTGAACAGCAGGAAGGGTTTGCGGTTCATGGCTGGCGCGCTTCGCGCGGGTCTTGCCGCTTGGGCGGCAAGGCGGGATTCGGGATTCGGGATTGGGGATTGCCGAAGGTCGGCAACGCTCCGCTCCTGCATAGGGTGGGCCCTGGCCCACCGTGGCCGTGACTCTGCCGCTGGCGCGGCAGAGCGGGATTGGGGATTCGGGATTGGGGATTGCCGAAGGTCGGCAACGCTCCGCTCGTGCATAGGGTGGGCCCTGGCCCACCGTGGCCAGCGATCCGCGTCGAGGTGCGGGCGCTGGAGCGACGACGGCACACGCGGCCTGCGCGCGCTTCCGCGGGCTGCAGACAGGCCACACCCAGGCCGGCGTCGAGCTCCGGTGGGCCAGGGCCCACCCTATGGCCGCACGGGGAAATGCGCTCGCAAGCCAAGGCTTCTCGAAGCCCGAATCCCCAATCCCCAATTCCCGCTCTCATCCCTTCGCCTCCTTCTCGGCACGCCTGTTCTGCACGTGCTCGAACAGCAGCACCGGGATGACGATCAGCATCAGCATGGCCATCGCCACCGACGAGGCCACCGGCCAATTGCGGTTGTGGAAGAACTCGGTCCACAGCACCTTGCCGATCATCAGCGCGTCCGAGCCGCCGAGCAGATCGGGAATCACGAACTCGCCCACCGCCGGGATGAACACCAGCAGGCAGCCCGCGATCACGCCCGGCATCGACAGCGGGAAAGTGATGCGCCAGAACGCCTGCATCGGCCGGCAGCCAAGGTCGGACGCAGCCTCCAGCAGGCGGCGGTCGAGCTTCATCAGGTTGGCCGCGAGCGGCAGCACCATGAAAGGCAGGTAGGAGTAAACGATGCCGACATAGACCGCGAAATCGGTGTTGAGCAGGCGCAGCGGCTCGTCGATGAGACCCAGCCACTGCAGGGTCTGGTTGATCAGGCCGTTGTTGCGCAAGAGACCAATCCAGGCATAGATGCGGATCAGGAAGCTGGTCCAGAACGGCAGGATCACCAGCATCAGCAGCACCATGCGCGCGCGCGGCGTGGCCCGCGCGATGCCATAGGCCATGGGATAGCCGACCACCAGGGCAATCAGGGTCGAGATGGCGGCGATCTTCAGCGAGTTGAGGTAGGCCGCCAGATACAGCGAGTCCTCGAACAGCTGCAGGTAGTTGCCGAGATTGAGCGTCAGCTGCAGCCGCCAGTGCTCGCCCCAGCTGAGCAGATCGCCGTAGGGCGGACGCGCGCCGGGCATGGGATCGGTGAGGCTGATCTTGGCGAGGATCAGGAAGGGCACGAGGAAGAACACACCCAGCCACAGCATGGGCACGCCGGCCACGAAGATTCGTCCGCGCCGCTGCCGCAGCTCGCGGCCGAGCAGGCCGATACGCTGATAGACACCGAGGAAGACCTGGTACCACAGGCCCAGCCAGTTGAAGCTGCTGCCATTGCTCATGCCCAGCCCTCCAGGCCGCACCTTGTCACCGCCGGAAGACAGAGCGCCTGCGAACCCGCGCCGTCACCCTCTGCGAAAGCCGGGTGCACTGTCGCGTAGCCATCGGGAAGAGGCAGACCTCGGTCGCAAGCTCTCTGGGTCCCCGCCTTCGCGGGGACGACGAATCGGGGTTGCTTCGAGAGCACCTGCCCCGCGTAGCCGGGCCCAGATGCCCTGAAGCGCGCATAGGGTGGGCTCTGGCCCACCATGGCCTGCGCCCCGCCCCGGTCACGGTCATGGTCACGGTCACGGTCACGTACATGCACACCGCTCACCCGCAGCGCATCCACATCCACGTCGCTGGCATTGCACCTGCTCAACTCGTCAACACCACGCCGTCATCGGGATCCCAGCTCAAATACAGCTCGTCGTCCCAGCTGTAGTGCGGGCGCTCGTAGCGGGCCTCGTGGGTGATCTGCACGCGCACCACTTGGCCGTGCTCGGTGGCGACGTGGTAGATGGAGACGTCGCCGAGGTAGGCGATCTCCACCACCCGCCCGCGCGCCCAATTGCGGCGGTCGGACGGCGGGGCGTCGTGGACGCTGATCTTCTCCGGCCGCACCGCCACCGCCACCGGCGTGCCGATCGGCAGCGGGTCCGAATGCCACATCAGGAACTCGCCGCCCAGCTTCTCGCAGGCGAACTCCAGCTCCTCGTCGCGTTGCGCCGAGACGCGGCCCTCGAAAATGTTCACCGCGCCAATGAACTCGGCCACCAGCCGGTTGGCCGGGAATTCGTAGAGCTGGGCCGGCGTCGCCACCTGCACGATGCGGCCGGCGTCCATCACCGCCACGCGCGAGGACATGGTCATGGCCTCTTCCTGGTCGTGGGTGACGGTGATGAAGGTGACGCCCACGCGCTCCTGGATGCCGACCAGCTCGAACTGGGTGTGCTCGCGCAGCTTGCGATCCAGCGCGCCGAGCGGCTCGTCCAGCAGCAGCAGCTTGGGCTGCTTGGCCAAGGCGCGCGCCAAGGCCACGCGCTGGCGCTGGCCGCCGGAAAGCTGATCCGGCTTGCGGCGGCCGAAGTCCTGCAGTTTGACCAGCTCCAGCATGCTTGCCACGCGGTCGCGGATCTCGCCTTTGCCCAGGCGATCCTGCTGCAGGCCGAAGGCGATGTTCTGCTCCACGCTCATGTGCGGGAACAGCGCATAGCTCTGGAACATCATGTTGACCGGGCGCTCGTAGGGCGGCAGGTCGGTGATGTCGCGGTCGCCCAGCAGGATGCGCCCTTTGTCGGCGGTCTCCAGGCCAGCGAGGATGCGCAGCAGGGTCGACTTGCCGCAGCCCGATCCACCGAGCAGGGAGAAGAACTCGCCCTGGTAGACGTTCAGGCTGACGTCGTCGACCGCATAGGTCTTGCCGAAGGTCTTGGTGACGCCTTCGATGCGCAGGAAGGGCTGGGCATCGGGCTGCTGCCAGGGTTCGATCGGCGCCTGCTTGCGTCCGGGTTGGGCCATTGCGGGCTCGGTCCTGAGATCGGAATGAGAGGCGGCCCGCCGGCATTGGCGGGCCGCGGCTTCAGAGCACCAAGCGCAGGCTCAGCGGCCCGACTTGATCTGCGTCCAGGCTCGCACGCGCGCCTGCTGGGCATCGTCCGGCAGGCGCTTCGGGTCAACCAGCTTCGCCATCACCTCGTCGGAGGGATACACGCCGCCGTCGGCGAGGATCTCCGGGTCGACGAACTCCTTCGAGGCCGGGTTCGGATTGGCATAGACCACGTAGTTGGTGATGCCGGCGATGACCTGAGGCTCCAGCACGTAGTCGATGAAGGCGTACGCGCTGTCGGCGTGCGGCGCATCAGCCGGGATCGCCATCACGTCGAACCAGCGCACCGCGCCTTCCTTGGGAATGATGTACTGCAGCTCGATGCCGGTACCGGCTTCCTCGGCGCGCGCCGCGGCCTGGGCGACGTCGCCCGAGTAGCCCATGGCGATGCAGGTTTCGCCGGTGGCAAGGTCGTTGATGTACTGCGAGTTGTTGAAGCTGCGGATGTGCGGGCGGATCCCGGCGAACACCTGCTGCACGGCCTCGATCTCGTCGCCGTCGGTGCGGTTGGGGTCGCGGCCCTTCCAGATCAGGGCGGCGGCGAAAGCCTCCTGCTCGTCGTCGAGCACGCTGATGCCGCAGCCGGCCAGCTTCTCGGCGTTGGCCGGGTCGAACAACAGGCTCCAGGAATCGAGCACGGCGTCCTCGCCCAGCACTTCGCGCACCTTGGCGACATTGATGCCGAGTCCGGTAGTGCCCCACATGTAGGGCACCAGGTGTTTGTTCCCGGGATCGGCATCGGTCATGCCGGCCAGCAGCTGCGGGTCGAGGTTGCCGTAGTTGGCGAGGCGCGCGCGATCGATGGGCTGGTACAGGCCGGCGCTGACGTGACGCTCGGCGAAGGGCCGCAGCGAGGGGAAGACCAGGTCGTAGCCGGAGCCGCCGGCCATCAGCTTGGCTTCGAGCACCTCGTTCTCGCTGTAGACGTCGTAGACCACCTTGATACCGGTGCGCTGCTCGAAGTTGGCAATGGTGTCTTCGGCGACGTAGTCCGACCAGTTGTAGATGTGCAGCACCTTGGACGCCGCCGGCGCCGCGGACGTGGCCGCCGGTGTGGCCGCAGTGTCAGCGGAAGGCTGGCCGCCGCCGCAGGCGGTGAGGGCGAACGCGATCGAAGCGGCGATAAGGCCGACGGGCAGGCGCATGGGGAATCTCCGCAGCGGTGGAAGGGACCCCCGCATGTTCGGCAGCGCTGGCGGGGGTGTCAACGCGTTTGCGGGGGCGCTGCCTTCATGACCCAGAAGACCGGGGCAAGCGTTTGGCTCACGGTGGGCCGGGGCCCACCCTATGTGCGTGGGATGTCTGCATCGCGCTCCAGCTGCCGCCGCGTCACCGCGTCAGGCGGCTGATGCGCGATGAGAGGCGGGACCTTCGTCCAGCCTAGTGACCTATAGGGTGGGCCCCGGCCCACCGTGAGCTCGCACGCGCGTCGCGCCATGCTTCAGTTCATACCGCGCACGCCGTCTTGCGCACGGCGTGTCCCGCGCAGCGGACGGCATGGCACGCGCCTGCCTGAACACGAACCGCGGCAAGCGTCGAGCTTCGGTGGGACAAGGCCCACCCTGTGGCTCGGGCCCACCCGATGCCTTGCGCATGTCGTGAACGCCTGGCGCCCTCTCGGGTTCACACCGCAGCGGTCACCACGATCTCGATCTTCCAGTTGGGGTTGGCCAGGGCCGCCTGCACGGTGGCGCGGGCCGGCGTGTGGCCGGGCACCACCCACTGCTCCCAGACCGCGTTCATGGCGGCGAAGTCGGCGAGATCGACGAGGAAGATCTGCGCGCGCAGAAGCTTCGATTTGTCGCTGCCCGCGCGTGCGAGCAGGGCATCGATCTGCGCCAGCACCTCGCGGGTCTGGCCGCTGATGTCGAGGCTGTCGTCCTCCGCCACCTGCCCGGCCAGATAAGCCACACCGTTGTGGACGGTCATCTCGGACATGCGCGGACCGGTGTCGAAGCGCTGGATCACGGTGAACTCCCGAAGCTGGATGGAAGGCCCCGCAGGCTTGCAGAGCGGCCGGCGGCGAGCAAGCGCCAAATCGCCATGCCTGTGCGCATAGGGTGGGCCCTGGCCCACCAGGCTCTCCACACTCTCGACAGCCATGGGTCGCAGGCTGCGCCTGCGTCGCCCATCCAGATCCAGGCTGCCGACCGGCTCGCTGACAGGCCGATGCGCCTCGACCGCGTCGCGCATCGGAGGCCCTGCCGCTCCGCACCCCGAAAGCGCGCCCGCGCGCCAAGACCATGCGAGCGACCGCATGCAGACCCACCCCAGCGCTCCCACCAGCCACGCAAGCCTCGCTCCAAGCTCGCGCCAGGCCCATCGCTCGCGCAGCCGATGGCACGCGGTATCGACTCTGTACCGCCTCAGCCCGCGAAACCACCTGCATCGAGAAACGCCTGCTCCTCGCGCGTGGTCGCGCGGCCGAACAGCAGGTTGCGATGCGGGAAGCGGCCGAAGCGGCGGATGATGTCGCGGTGCTCCACGGCATGCGGCAGCGAGGGCCCGCCCAGCGCCTCGAACAAGGCCACGCAGCGCTCCTGCAGTTCGAGATCCTCGGCGTGCATCAGGGCCATGTAGCAGAAGGGACGCAACGCGGCTTCGATCTGCTGATCCAGGCCCGCGTCGATCGCGGCAAGCGCGAAGTGAAGCGCCAACGGATCGGTGGCAAACGCGTGGGCGGTGCCGCGATACAGATTGCGCGGCACCTGGTCGAGCAGGATCTGCAGGGCCAGCGCGCCCTCGGCCTCGGCATTCCATGCATCCAGCCTGCGCTCCGCAGCCAGCAGGTGGGCCTCGTGGAAGCGCGCGCCCAGCGCCCGATCGAAGTTGAGGTCCTTGGCGAACCAGCGCTGCGGGCCGGCCTCGCGCCAGAATCCCACGACGGCGGCGGGCGTGGGCCCGGCATCAGTGCTCTTGCTCTTCTTCATCTGCGTGTGGTGTCCGGATCCATAAGCCGGACAGCTTGGACCTCGGAACGGAACGCGTCGAGTGCAGGGTGCGAGCGCAGTCCAGTGCAAGGTGCGAGCGCAGACGACACGACGGGCTCTCCCCGCCCTGCATAGGGTGGGCCCTGGCCCACCGCAAGCTGCACACTCGTCTCAGGCGACCAGGCCGCGCAGGCCCGCGAAGCGACTTGGCCGCCGCAGCGATCTGCTCAGCGCCGCCGTGGGCCCGTCGCCGAGCCCAAGGCGAGGCAGGCTCAGAACCGGTAGCTCACGCCAAACTCGAAGCTGCGCTCCGGGCCGACATAGATGCCCTGGCGCAGGCCGGCGATGTAGCGCTTGTCGGCGAGGTTCTTGACCGCGGCGCTGAGCTTCAGCGATTCGGTGAGCGCGTAGCCCAGCGACAGATCGGTGGTTGCGTAGCCCGGCATCAGGCCGCCCCAGGTGCCCGTCGATGTGGTGGTCAGCTCGACGCGATTCAGACCATCGCCGAACTGCTCGTCGACGTAGTTGACGATCAGCGCCGCGCTCAGCGGGCCCTGCTTGTAGGCCAGGGCCAGATTGGCCATGCGCTCCGGCGCATAGGGCAGGCGGTTGCCGTCCAGCGCCGTGCCGGGGCGGTCCTCTTCGAAGTCGGCGGTCGGAATCCAGCTGAAGTTGCCGTCGAGCTTGAAGCCGTTGTCGAAGTCGTAGCCCAGGGTCACCTCGATGCCCTCGTGCAGCGCGCTGCCCTCGTTGGGCGCGCGGATGCCGGACACCCCCGGATCGACCTGGTTGGAGAAATCCATGCGGAAAGCGGTGGCCTCGTAGCTGAAGCCGTTGCTGCGGCCACGCAGGCCGAACTCCAGGTTGACCGACTTCTCCGCCTCGGTCGGCGTGTCGCCCGAGCCCAGCACGCTGCCGACCAGCGGCGGCGCAAACGCACGGTAGACGCTTCCGAACAGCTGCAGCTCCGGCGTCAGCGCGAAGGTCAGGCCCAGGCCCGGCATCAGCTCGGTGTTGTCGAAACTCTGCGTCGGCGCCGTGCTGCGGCGGTCCTTGCGCTCCTGCTCGTAGGTCTCGACGCGCAGCCCGGCGGTCAGCGACAGGCGCTCGCTCAGATCGAAGCGGTTCTGCGCGAACAGCGCGAGGCTGCTGGCCGAGTCCAGCCGATCCTGGGCGATACCGCCGCGGCCCGCATCCGGCGTCCGCGGGCGCCCGCGCACCGCCAGCACGGTGACGTCGTCCATGTCTTCCTGCATGAAGCGCAGGCCGAGCTCGGCCTCGCTGCCGATGCCGAAGGCGCCGTGGCTGAAGGTGAGCCGCGAATCGACGCCGACGCGCGAGAAATCACGGTTGTTGCCGTTGATGTTGTTGCCGAAGTTCCAGACCGTGAAGCCGTCCGCATTGGTGGTGCGCGGCGCACCGCTGACGGTGTCGAAACGCCAGTAGTCGCGATAGGTCTCGGTGGCGTAGACCAGGGTCTTCAGCCGCGCGCTGTCGCTGAGCTCCCACTCGTGGTTGATGTCGAACGAGGTGTGCTCGGTGATGAAGAAGTCATCCGGCGCCGGGTTGAACTGGGCGCCAGCGGCGTAGGCATCCGGGAACAGGCCGCGGTAGGAGATGTTGGCGGTGTTGCGGTAGCGCGCCAGCTTCACGCCAACGCTCTGGCTGTCGCTGATCACGGTGCTGGCCTTGACCATCACGTCGGTCATGCCATAGCCCTTGTCCATGAAGCCGTCGCTTTCGGCACGGGTGGCGACAAGGCCGAACACCGAGTCGGCGGACGGCGAACTCGCCCCCAGCTCGACGGTGGCCTCGTAGCTGTCCCAGGAGCCCACGCGCAGGCTGGCGAGGGCGCCGTCCTCGGGGGTCTTGGTCAGGAAGTTGATCACGCCGCCGATGGTGTTCGGGCCGTAGCGCAGCGAGGCCGCGCCCTTCAGCACTTCGACGCCGTCCATTCGCTGCACGCGCGGGTTGTAGTAGCGGCTGTTGCCGACAAAGATGCCGGGCTGCACGGGCACGCCGTCCTCCAGCACCAGGGTCTTGTAATCGCCGGCGCTCAGGCCGCGCACGCCGATGTTGGTGACGACCGCACTCTCTTCCTCGCGCTTGATGTAGATGCCCGGCACCGTGCGCAGCAGGTCTTCGGTCGAGCGCGGCTGGATGCGGTCGATGTCCTCAGGCGTGACGACAACGAAGGAGCCGGGGATCTTCTTCGTGTCCTCGTCGCTGTCGCCGACCACGTTGATGCGCGGCATTTCGATGGCGGCAGCAGCGGCAGCCGCCGCGCGCGCGCCGTCGGCAAAGCCGAAGCCGGCGAGGACGATGGCCAGGGCGAGGGGGGCCGGGCGCAGGGCTGCCGGCGTCGAGGAGTGGGCTTGATTGCTCATGGGAGCGCGGGACCTGGGGCGGTTGTTCGGATTGGGGGCGAGCCGGGAGACGCGCTTGCGGCGGCGCGTCAACCGGCCTGGAATTCGGTGCATGCCTAATCGTCGCGAGCGGCCTGCCCGCAGCTCTGCTGCGGAAGCGCTTACCGGCGGCGTCAGGGCTCCCCAGCCACGCGCTCACTCGGGAGGCGCGCGGCTGACGACGCACTTCTAGATGCTAATCGTTTGCATTTGAGTTCACAAGACGATCCGCATCCCGATTGCGCGCCGTGACTGCGGCGACGCAGCAGGCCCGGCCCTGCGCGGCAGCCGTGCGCCCCGCCACGGGCCGCTCGACCCAAGCTGCTAGGATTCGCGCCCTGCTGACGCTGCCCACGATGTGCGAACCCGATGTCCGACCTGACCCGCCAGAGCTTCCACGGTTTCGAGCAGATCCCCCTGCACGAGTACGCCGAGCGCGCCTACCTCGACTACTCCATGTACGTGGTGCTGGACCGCGCCCTGCCCTTTCTCGGCGACGGCCTCAAACCCGTGCAGCGACGGATCATCTACGCGATGAGCGAGCTCGGCCTGAACGCCGCGGCCAAGCCGAAGAAGTCGGCGCGCACCGTCGGTGACGTCATCGGCAAGTTCCATCCGCACGGCGACTCGGCCTGCTACGAGGCCCTGGTGCTGATGGCCCAGCCCTTCTCCTATCGCTATCCGCTGATCGAGGGCCAGGGCAACTTCGGCTCGACCGACGACCCCAAGTCGTTCGCGGCGATGCGCTACACCGAGTCCAAGCTGACGCCCATCGCCGAGGTGCTGCTGGGCGAGCTGGGCCAGGGCACGGTCGACTGGTCGCCGAACTTCGACGGCACGCTCGAAGAGCCCAGCTGGATGCCGGCGCGGCTGCCGCATCTGCTGCTGAACGGCACCACGGGCATTGCGGTGGGCATGGCGACGGACATCCCGCCGCACAACCTCAATGAAGTGGTCAGTGCCTGCGTGCGCCTGCTGGACGACCCCGACGCCACCATCGCCGACCTCTGCGAGCACGTGCGCGGCCCGGACTATCCGACCACGGCCGAGATCATCACCCCGGCGGCGGATCTGAAGAAGATCTACGAAACCGGCGGCGGCAGCGTGCGGGCCCGCTCGGCCTATGTGCGCGAGCAGAACAACATCGTCATCACCGCCCTGCCCTACCAGGTCAGCCCGGGCAAGGTGATGGAGCAGATCGCCCAGCAGATGCGCGCCAAGAAGTTGCCCTGGCTGGAGGACATCCGCGACGAGAGCGACCACCAGAACCCGATCCGCATCGTGCTGGTGCCGCGCTCCAACCGCGTCGACGTCGAGCAGCTGATGGGGCACCTGTTCGCCACCACCGATCTTGAGAAGAGCTACCGCGTCAATTTCAACGTGATCGGGCTGGACGGCAAGCCGCAGGTGAAGAACCTGAAGGCCTTCCTGCGCGACTGGCTGGCCTTCCGCCAGGGCACGGTCGTGCGCCGCCTGAACCATCGCCTCGACAAGGTCGAGCGTCGCCTGCACCTTCTGGAAGGCCTGCTGATCGCCTTCCTCAACCTCGATGAAGTCATCCGCATCATCCGCAGCGAGGACGAGCCGAAGCCGGTGCTGATGGCGCGCTTCGGCCTGACCGAAGTGCAGGCCGAGTACATCCTCGAAACCAAACTGAAGCAGCTGGCGCGGCTGGAGGAAATGAAGATCCGCGGCGAGCAGTCCGAGCTGGCCAAGGAGCGCGAGAAGATCCAGGGCATCCTGGCCTCGCCGGCCAAGCTGAAGAAGCTGATCAAGGACGAGCTGCTCGCCGACGCCAAGAAGTTCGGCGACGCGCGGCGCTCGCCGCTGGTCGAGCGCGGCGCCGCACAGGCGATCTCCGAGGCCGAGCTGGTGAGCAGCGAGCCGGTCACCGTGGTGGTGTCCGAGAAGGGCTGGGTGCGCTCGGCCAAGGGCCATGACGTCGATCCCGCCGGTCTGTCCTACCGCGAAGGCGACCGCCTGCTCGTCGCGGTGCGCGGTCGCAGCACCCAGCAGGCGGCCTTCCTCGATGCCAGCGGCCGCAGCTATTCGACGGCGGCGCACACCCTGCCGTCCGCGCGCGGCAACGGCGAGCCGCTGACCGGCCGCTTCACCCCGGCCAGCGGCGTCGGCTTCGTCACCGCTGCGATTGGCGACAACGATCAGCGCTTCCTGCTGGCCAGTTCCTTCGGCTACGGCTTCGTTACCCGCTTCGAGAACTTCACCACCCGCAACAAGGCCGGCAAGGCCCTGTTGAACCTCGACGACGGTGCCGAGGTGCTGACGCCGGTGGCGGTCGGCGACGCGGCCCAGGACTGGCTGGTGGCGATCTCGTCCGCCGGTCAGCTGCTGGCCTTCCCGGTGGCGGAGCTGCCCGAACTCGATCGCGGCAAGGGCAACAAGATCCTGCAGATCGCCCCGGCCAAGCTGAAGTCGGGCGAGGAGCGGGTGATCGCGGTGACCTCCGTCCGCCAGGGCGGCGAGCTGGTCCTGCACTGCGGCCAGCGCAAGCTCACGCTCAGCTGGCGCGACCTGCAGGCTTACGCCGGCGCCCGCGCCACCCGCGGCAACCCGCTGCCGCGCGGCTTCCAGCGGGTGGATCGGGTGGAGCCGGCCTGAGGCCGCACACGACTCGACCACGCATCCATGGGCTTGCAGAGCGGCGCAGGTGGGGCGGCCCGACTGCGCATGTAAGCCTGCACCTGATAGGTGTGCGGCGGTACGCGAATTGCACGCGGCCATCACTCCCCGCGCTACCGTACCGTCGTGAACACAGCCCAATTTTCCATTGACCGAGGTCCGCGCTGATGCTGGCGCGCCTGCGCTCGGACTTCCGCTTCGCCGTGATGAGCCTGTTCGCGGGCTGCGCCGCGCTGGGCATCTTCCCGTTCGGGCTGTATCGCTTCAGCCAGGGCCAATGGGTGGCCGGGGTGATGGACACCGTGATCGTGCTGCTGCTGGTGCTGCCGGTGATCCACGCCTGGCGCAGCGGTCGCAACGAGGGCGCCGCGCTGTTCCAGGTGGTGGTGATCAGCCTCGGCTGCGTCATCGCCAGCCAGGTGCTGGGGCGCAACGGCATGCTCTGGGCCTACAGCACACTGCTGGCCAACTTCTTCCTGGTCGACCGGCGCATCGCGCTCGGTGCCAACCTGATCGTGGTGCTGGGCATCGTGCTGCTGCCTGCCGGCTTCCCTGACGGTACCGAGCGCATGTCCTTCGTGGTGACTGGCAGCATGGTCAGTCTGTACGCCTTCATCTTCGCCTACCGAACCGATCTGCAGCACCGGCAGCTGGAGGCGCTGGCCTCGCACGATCCCTTGACCGGCGCCGGCAACCGCCGGCTGATGGAGGCCGAGCTCGACGACGTCGTGCGCCAGTTCAACCGCCGCCCACGCCCCACGGCGCTGGCGGTGATCGATCTCGACCACTTCAAGCAGGTCAACGACCAGCACGGCCACGAAGCCGGCGACCGCGTATTGGCCGAGTTCGCCACCCTGGTACTCGGCAGGCTGCGCAAGATGGATCGCCTGTATCGACTGGGCGGCGAGGAGTTCGTGCTGCTGCTGCCGGCGACACCGCCGGCCGCCCTGCCGATCGTTCTGGAGCGCCTGCAGGACAGCCTGCGCAGCCATCTGCGCAGCCCCGGCGGACCGGTGACAGTGTCGATCGGCGCTGCCGCACTGCACGCGGATGAAGCCTGGAACGAATGGCTGGCGCGCGCCGATGCCGCGCTGTACCGCGCCAAGCACGCGGGGCGCGACCGCACGGAGATCGACCACGATCCGCAGGCGCACACCGGCAGCGTTGAGGTGATGGCCGAGCGGCGCTCGCGGCGCAGCTGAGGGCGCTCTCAGCGCAGCTGGCTGTCCTTGCTGCCGCGACGGTTGTAGCCCGCGCTGGCGCGGGCCTCGCGGTCCTGCGCTTCCTGGCAGGGCACGCACAGGCGCACACCGGGCAGCGCCTTGCGTCGCGCTTCGGGAATCGGCGCCTCGCATTCCTCGCAGTGGCTCAGGCTCGGCCCCTTCGGCAGCTGCGCTCGCGCGCGCTTGATCGCGTCCTTGACGGTCGCGTCGATCTGATCCTGGACGGCGCCGTCGCCGGCCCAACCGGTGGCCATCGCGGTTCTCCTGTCGAAGCTGTGCGATTGACTGGCAAGCTTAGCAAGCCCCCTGCCCAGGCCTGGACCCCGCCATGCACAGCCTGTTCTCCGACGCCATCCGCGCGCTCATCCTCGGCATCGAGCTGGTCGGCGTCGCCGTGATCCACGCCGGCTTCATCGTCTCGACCGTGTACTGGCTGCGCGGACTCGGTCGCATCGACACCCACACCGCCTACCTCGCCTACCGTCGCCGCAGCGTGCGCGGGCTGATTCTCGGGCTGGAGTTCCTGGTCGCCGCCGACATCATCCGCACCATCATCATCGACTACACCTTGAACAGCCTGCTGATGCTGGGTCTGATCGTGCTGATCCGCAGCTTTCTGGTATTCGCCCTGCATCTGGAGATCGAAGGGCGACTGCCGTGGAAGCAGGCGGAAGCGGAAGAAGCGGAGCGGCGCGCGTCCGGAACACGATCCGATTGAACGCTGGGCGCTGGCTGCAGCAGACTGCGGCGGCGCGATTGTTCGCACTATGCCTGGCCTTGCTGTCCATGAAGTTCGCCCTTTTCGCTGTGCTCTCCGCAATGGTCTCTGCTGGCTGCGCCAGCCCGCATTCGCACACCGTTCGACCTGCCTCACAGGAAGGGCTTGAGCTGGCGCTGCAACCAAGCCAAGCGGACTACATCGAATGGCGCGAATCCGGTTCGAAGGCGTCCGCAGCGCCCGGCTACGGGTACGGATTCGGCGGGGGCTGCAAGAGCGACAATGCCGACGAGTGTGCCGGTTTGGAGTCGATCACCGTCACCGGCAGCCGTGTCACCGACGCCGACCTGATCACCAACAACCAGGAGGCCGGCGTCGACGAAGGCGGCATCGTCAAGAAGATGGGCTCGCTGCTGCTGGTGCTGCGACAGGGCGTGCTGCATGTGATCGACGCCGGCGCGCCGGGGCGCGAGCGCTTCGAGCTGCTGCACAGCCATCCGGTGGTCGCCGACGACTCAAGGGACGATCTGTACTACGACGAGATCCTCACCTTCAGCGGAGGCGCGGTTCTGCTGGGCTTCGACTTCGTCGAAAACGCCGCCCAGCTGTTCGTGTTCAAACTTGATGCGAGCGGCGGCCTCGAACCGCGCGGGCGCTGGCAACTCAAAGCGGACGACTACTTCTCCGGCAACGACTCAGGCGCGCGAATCCGTGACGGCGAGCTCGTGCTGTCGCTGAGCTTCTCTGCCGACAGCCTGCTCAAGGACACCTGGCCGTTCGCAGCGCGTGTCGGCACCGACGGCGAAGCGATCGAAGTCACCCGCGTCGACCTGCTCGCCCCGGACGACCTGCAGGTACTGGACGGCCTCGGCACGGAGCCGCAGGTCTACGCCTTTCTGCGCTGCGATCTGGACGAACTGCTGCAGCAACGTCTGGCCTGTACGCGCAGTGCTGCGGTGGCCAATGCCGGCGCCAGCACCTACATCGCCGCCGATGGCATCTACCTCGCCGACTACAGCTGGACGGCGCAGGCCTGGCGGCGCCCCGACTTCGATCCGTGGATGGCACGTTGGTCAGGGCCGGAACCCGGCGACTACGCCAGCCGGGTTCTGCGTCTGCCGCAGAACCGCGCCGAAGCGCCCACCATGGTGCCCACCACTGGCCTGCCCAACGGTCGCTTCGGCTTCAAGGAAACCGCCGACGGGCTGTACCTGATCGGCAGCGAACGCCTCAGCGACGACGCGCAACGCAACCTGCTGCAGTACATCCCCTTCAGCCGCTTTCGCGCGCGCACGCCAAGCCAGACTCCGGCCGAGATCCGCGCCAGCGTCGAGGGTGAGATCGCCTTCCTGCGCTTCGACCAGACCTCGGCCTGGCTGGCGCTGGAGGAAGCGGGCGGCGATGACAGGGAAGACGGCGAGTACCAGCCCGGCACCCGCCGCCTGCACCGTCTGCCGCTGGACGGCGGCCCGATCCAGTACCTGCCGCTGCCGGCTCCGGCCGAGCGCGTTGAGCTGCTGGCCGAGCACGTGCTGCTGATGGGTTCGGTCTACCGCGACGGCGAGCCGCAGGACATGCGCACCGTGCTGGTCCGCCGAGACGGCGCGGCCGTGGGCCCGCTGGGCCACTGGCCCGGCATGGCCGCGGACCTGTCCTCGCGAAGCCACAGCTTCAATGCCGCGCGGCTCGACGACGGCACCGAGCTGGCGGGGCTGCCGGTGCTCGCGCCGGATCCTCCCAAGGGTTCGAGGTACTACCGCGAGGATCTCGTGGAAGACCTGCTGGTCTTCCGTCGCGCAGGCGACGCGCTGCTGCTGGCCGCCCGGGTCGACATGCAGCACACGCCCAGCGATTGCGAGCTGGACTGCTACGGCTGGTACGGCAGCGCCCGCTTCTTCGCCTTCGGCGAGCGCCTGTTCACGCTGAGTGGCGAGCTGCTGAAGGAGCTGCGCTTCGACCGGGGCGAGCTGCACGAGACCGGTGCGCTGCGTCTGCGGGAGAACTGAGGCAATCGCTGCGTTCCTGCGGGCCGCAGGTGACACAGCCTGCGCTGCATGATCGCGTTCTGCGCGTTGGTGCCGCGCTCTAGGCGCCTGGATCGTGTCGAGCGCACAGTCGGCGCGCTTTCGTCCAGGGCCGGCAGATGCGCTTCGCTTATCTGCCCTACGCGGACAGTTGCTTCGGGCTTCGATTCGCGCATGACGTCCATGTGGCGCCGCGGCGTGCGGTGATGACTGGCTTTTGCTGCCGGCAGTGAGTCAAGCCCGATCTGCTGGCCGAAGCTGGCGAGCAGAGGTCGCTGGCTTTGTTGGTGGCACGGCGTCTTTCGTGGTCGTAGGGTGGATAAGCGCAGCGCATCCACCAGCAAGTCCTGACGAAGCCTGGCCCCGAAGCGAAGCCAGGCGACCCACGGCCACCGGTAGCGCGAACGCGCTGCAGGCGCCTTGGGCCAGGACCTCGCGCGCTACTGGAACCCGGCCCGCCCCACCTGTTCCGGCGCCTGCGGAATGCGCTTCAGCTCAGCCGGGTCGTAGCCAAAGGGACGCAGCCGCTCGACCACGCGTGCGTACTCGGCGTCGCCCATCATCGGCTCGCGCGCGAACACCCAGGCCAGGCTGCGCTTGGGGTTGCCGATCAGAGCCCAGCGGTAGTCGGCATCGATCTCCAGCACCTGCAGCTCGACCGAGAAGATGCCGAAGAAGCGCTGCCGCCAGTGCGCATTGCCGGTGCCGGGCAGCGGTCGCGCCCAGGCGTTCAGGGTGCGCTCTGCGGTTTCCTCGAAGGACTTGCGGTAGGCGTAGACCACGTCGATGCGGCCGTCCTCGCGCAGGCTGTAGTTGTCCGAGCTGGCGAGCTTGCCGCGCTCGGCGAAGTAGGGAATGTTGGCGATCACCCACCAGCGTCCCATGAAGCGCGGCAGGTCGACCTCGGCCAGTGCAGGTCCGGGCATGGGGGCCTCCTTGCGGGTGCTGGCGCAGGCGACGATCAGCAGGGCCAGCGCGGCGAGGGCTGCGAATCGGATCAGGGTTTGCATTACGGCAGACTGCCTCGACAGCGGTGCAGGCCGCGCGAACCCGTGGTCAAGGCCGCGTCGACGCGGCAAGGCTCAGGTACCCGGCTGCAGATAGGGAATCGGCGCGAACAGCCGACGCTCGACGCCGCGCGGGTCGTCTTCGACACGGGTGTGCGTATCGAACACCAGGCTCGCGCGCCGCTGCAGATCGAAGCGCGGCCATTCGGCCCTGCCCTTGGCATTGGGGTCGCCGCTGCGCGCAAACGCGATCAGCGCATCCATCATCGCCTCGGACACCGACCGCGCAGCCTCCACGGCCCGCCGCGTCCAGTCGTCGGCGTCGAGGTTGCCAAACACCAGCGGGATATCCAGCGTATGCGGCGCGCCGTAGCGTCCGCCCTCCATCGGCGAGCGCCAGTGCAGGTGATAGACCCAGGTCGGTGCGCCCTGTTCCGCGCGGCGCTCGCTGGCGATCACCATGCCCTTCCAAGAGCGCGCCGCCGTGGTCGCCGCGAAGAACACCTGGCTCGGTGAATACTGCGGGTACCACTGGCGGTACTGGTCGACGATGGCCTGCGGATCCAACTCGCCGATGAAGGCGCTGACATGCTTGGCCAGCGCCGGCGCCACGCTGTTCCAGTCCAGGTCGAAGGTGGCGGGATCGGCACGCCCGATCAGGCTGGTGGTTTCGTCATGGGTATTGCCCAGCACCATCGGCATCGTCGCCGACTGCGGCGGCGCATCGGGCGCGAAGGGATCGCGCGGCAGGCCGCGGCCATCGACCACCGGCGTCCACGCGCCGCCGCGCAGGCCGGCCATCAGGTCCTCCATGGAGGCTGCGCGCAGTGCGTCGAGCTGGGCTTCGGCGTGTGCGCGCGAGGGAATGTCCATGCGCGCGATCATCTCGCGTGCGGTCTGCTCGGCGTTCGCCTGCAGGCGGCCGGTGATCTGCTGCCCGCTCATGGTCCAGGCGCGATGGAACAGGCCCTTGGCCTCCGGCATGGCCATCAGGGTGGCGATCTTGGCGCCGCCGCCGGACTGGCCGAACACGGTGACCTTCGCGGGGTCGCCGCCGAAGGCATGGATGTGGTCCTGCACCCAGCGCAGGGCGAGGATCAGGTCGTACTGGCCGACATTGCCCGAATCGGCGTAGCGCTCGCCGTCGAGCGCGCCGAGATACAGATAGCCGAAACCGTTCAGACGGTGATTCACCGTGACGACCACGACGTCACCGCGGCGCGCCAGTGCGGCGCCGTCGTACACGGCTTCGTTGACCGTGCCGTTGGCATAGCCACCGCCGTGGAAGTAGACCAGCACTGGGCGCTGTCCCTCGTCGAGCGCGGGCGTCCACAGGTTGAGGCTGAGGCAGTCCTCGCTCATGCCGCTGGCATCGACCTTGGCGTCGGCGGCCACGGCCTGCGGGCAGCGCGGAGCGAACTCGCGCGCGTCCAGCACGCCTGTCCATGCCGCCTTGGGTAGTGCGCGCTCGAAGCGCCGCGGGCGCGTGTCTTCGCCATAGGGAACGCCGCGGAAGGCGATGACATCGGCCTGCTGGCTGCCCGCCAGCCGACCTACCGACAACGTCACTTCCCCGGGTGCCGCGCGGGCATGTGCAAGCGGCGGCATGGACGACAGCGCGCTCGCAAGGGCGAGCGCAGCGACGGGCACGCATGCGTGGACGGCAGCGATGAACTTGGCGAAGTGAATCCGTGCGGGTCGGTAGGCAGAGGGCATCGATGTGGGCCTCGGCTTGGGTGGCGCAATCCTACGCGGACGCTGCACCTTGGGATCGGCGCTGCTCCATACCGCACGCAGCCGGGTTTGCGCAGTTGTCATTGGCGCCGAAGCATTTTGAAACAACATAACGCTGCCACCGATACGAAGTAACGCGACACTGCGAGTGCGCTGCAGGGCGCCGGATGTGTCGCCAATCCCTTTACGGGTCATGCACTTGCGACGACCTTCGAATTGAGCTTGTGCCACGCCATGGAACAGTTCGCTGTTCGGAATGACGCTGCCGCAGCGCAGGGTGTTGCAAGGATGGAAATGCAGTAGGTTCCGCGCGTCGCCGCTTCCGAAGACGGGGGTTTCCGGAACTGCGCGACGGGGGATGCACCACTCACACTCAAGAGGAACATCGACGATGAATTTCCGTCGTTACGCTGTCGCTGTGCTCGCTGCCTCCTGTGCCTTCGCGGGGACGGCGCAGGCCCAGCAGGATCTGTTCTCCACCATCGCCAACCGTGAAGCCTTCGTCGCTCCGGGCCCGCTGCTGCAGCGCGTTGCCGCCGATCCGGCCAACGCCCGCATCGAGTTGGTCGCTGCCGACGCCGCGGCCGTGCACGCGCGCCAGGATGCGCTGCGCATGAGCCTTCCGGGCGGCATCAACATCGAGGCCAGGCAGGCCGGCTTCCAGCGCATGGAAAGCGGCAACGAAGTCTGGATCGGCCGCATCGACATGAAGGCTGCGCGCAGCGACGGCTCGCGCCTGCAGTCCATCGACCACCTGCTCGACGAGGCCATCCTGGTCCGCTCCGGCGATGAGCTGTGGGGCACGATCCGCGTCGCCGGTGCGCTCTACCGCCTGCAGCCGGTCGACAAGGGCGCGCATGCGCTCATCGAAGTCGACCAGCAGGCCTTCCCGCCGGACGAGCACGAAGAGGCCTACCGCGAGATGGTGTCGAAAGCGCAGCCGGTCGACTTCCGCGCCGGCTCGCCGCTGGCCGCGCCGAAGGCGATCTCGACGATCCGTGTGATGGTGGCCTTCGGCCCGGCCGCGCGCGCCGCGGTGTCCAACCCGCAGGCGGCGATCGACCTCGCCTTCACCGAATCGAACCGCGCGCTGGCGGCGACCGGCACCGAGATCGTCTTCCAGCAGGCCGGCGCCATCCAGAACTTCAGCCAGACCGAGAGCACCAACTACTCGACCATGCTGAGCCGCCTGACCAATCTGTCCGACGGCTTCTACGACACCATCGGCAGCCTGCGGAACTCGAACACCGCCGACATGGTGGCCTATGTCGCACCGGCCAGCGCCGGCCTCTGCGGCCAGGCCGCCGGCATCGCCACCAGCAACGCCAACGCCTATTTCGTGATGAACCCGTCCTGCCTGTCGGGCAACTACACCTTCGTGCATGAAGCCGCGCACGTGGTCGGCGCCCGCCACGACAACGACCCGACGCTGACGCCCTACGCCTATGGCCACGGCTACGTCATCACCAGCCAGAACCGCCGCACGGTGATGGCGGTGAACAACGGTCCCTGCTCGACCTGCACCCGCATCGGCGCGTTCTCCTCGCCGAACTTCACCACCGGGGGCGTGCCGATCGGCACTGCCACCCGCAACGACAACACCCGCGTGTGGAAGACCCGCGGGCCGACGGTCGCGGCCTTCCGCTGATCCGAGGCTGTAGCGCTGAACGGACGGGCCAGGAATGGCCCGTCCGTTCTGGCCGGGCCACCCGGGCTGCGCGCGGGCCCTTGATCTGGCAAGCTTTCCGGCTTTCCACATCCCGCCGAGGAAACCGCCATGGGTCGAGGCCCCAGCATCGAAGGCCGCAAGAACGCGGAAGACGCGCGCCGCGCCAAGGTCTTCACCAAGCTCATCCGCGAGATCACGATCGCCGCCCGCGGTGGCGCCGACCCGGCCGCCAACGCGCGCCTGCGCATGGGTATCGACAAGGCCCTGGCCTCGAACATGAGCAAGGACACCATCGAGCGCGCGGTCAAGCGCGGCTCGGGGGCGGACGGCGCCGACAACATGGAGGAGATCCGCTACGAGGGTTATGGCCCCGGCGGCGTCGCCGTGATCATCGACACCATGACCGACAACAGCGTGCGCACCGTGGCCGACGTGCGCCATGCGCTGTCCAAGCACGGCGGCAACCTCGGCACCAGCGGCTCGGTGGCCTTCCAGTTCAGCCGCCGCGGCGAGATCGTCGTCGCCACGCCCGACAGCGCCGCCGAAGACCGCCTGATGGAGCTCGCACTCGAAGCCGGCGCCGAGGATGTCGCCAGCGGCGACGGCCGCAGCACCGTGATCTGCGCGCCCACCGACTTCGAAGTCGTCAAGCAGGCCATCGAAGCGGCCGGGGTCAAGCCCGAAAGCGCCGATATCGTCATGGCCCCGGCCAACCGGGTGAAGGTCGAGGGCGAGGCCCTGGAAGACCTGCTCGACATGCTCGATCGCCTGGAAGGCCTGGACGATGTGCAGGAGGTCTACCACAACGCCGACCTGCCGCCGGAGCCGGTCGAGGACTGATCTCCAAGCGTAAAGACAGCAAACGCCCCCGCCTGTCGGGGGCGTTTCCGTTATGGGCCCGGCGTGTGCCGCCGCCCCGCCGCTGCGCGCAGCCGGCGACCGGGCTGATCTCAACCCGACTGGCCCAAGAGCCCGCCCCCTGCAGCCGGGAGACGATCCGCTGTCAAGGGCTCCGCCGCCGGGTGTCGTGGCTGCGCAAACGGCGTCACGCATTTGCGGCGCCCGCCAGACCGCTGGCGAATTCCGCACGCTTGGCGTCGGATCCGCCACTGTCGACGGCAAGCGGCGGGGCGCAGGCTGTGCCCACCCCAGCCCGAGGAGATCCGCCATGAGCACCGTCCATTCCGCCCTTCGCGCCCTTGTCGCCACGCTCGCACTGGGCCTGAGCCTGAGCGCGCTGGCGACGCCGCGCAGCGCGCAGGAGATCTTCCTCGCCGGCAGCTACGGCGCCCACCTGCAGACCAGCGAGCAGCGCTGGCAGCTGTTCGACGACGAGGGCGCAGTGACCCGACTGCAGTTCGAAGGCTGCGGCGCACGCGTCGAACTGCCGCCGGGCCTTTGGCTGCTGACCCGCGACCAGGCCGGCGCGCCGAAGCTGATCGCACCCTCGGCCACCGCGCTGCCGCCCGGCCACGCGGGCGAGATCGCGCTGGCTGCTTGCGGTCAAGCGGCCTCCGCGAACACCCTGCAGCTTCCCGCCGCCCTGATCGCCACCCTGGAAAGCCATGCCAGCTCGATCCTCGTCCAGCGCTGAGGCGCGCCAGAGCCGACGCCCGTCGACGCCCTCCGCTGCGGCGACGAGCGCTGCCGCAGCACCGACGCCGGTCGACAGCCCGCAGGCCCGGCGTCGCCTGCGGGTCGGTGTGCTCGCGCTGGACGGCATGATGCTGTCGACCTACGGCAGCGTGGTCGACACCCTGCTGATCGCGCAGCGCGTCGCCGACATCCAGATGCCCGGCCTGATGGACTTCCAGGCAGTGCTGGTCGCGGCTCCCGGGCGCCGGCAGGTGCGCTCCGCCGACGGCACGCGGCTGCAGCCGCGCGAGGCGGCCGACGCAGCCGATCTCGACCTGGTGCTGGTGCCGGGCCTGATGCACGCGAGCCCCAGCGAACTGTTCTCGCGCCGGCACGACTACAGCGCCGAGATCGACTCCCTGCGCCGACTGCATGCGCGCGGCGTCGCCCTGGCCTCGTCCTGCTGCGGCACCTTCCTGCTGGCCGAGGCCGGCGTGCTCGACGGCCAGCGCGCCACCACCAGCTGGTGGTTGGGCGCGGCCTTCCGCCATCGCTATCCGGACATCCACCTGGACGCTGACGCCCTGCTGGTCGAAGCGCCGGGTGTGACCACGGCCGGCGGCGGCAGCGCCGTGTCCGACCTGCTGTTGCGCCTGGTCGCGCGCCACGGCGGCGAGGCCCTGGCCCAGCTGACCGCGCGCCTGCGCCTGCACGATCCGGATCGACAGAGCCAGGCGCCCTACATCAGCGAAGCCCTGATCGAACGCCCGCGCTCCAGCCTCGGCGAGCGCGCCGATCGCCTGCTGCAGGAGGCCGTGCACTCCGACTGGGGCATCGCCGAGCTGGCCGCACGCCTCAACACCAGCGAGCGCAGCCTGCTGCGGCACTTCCAGCAGCACTACGGCGAATCGCCGCTGGCCCATCTGCAGCGCCTGCGGGTGGAGCGCGCCAAGGCCCTGCTGGAGACCTCGCTGCTGAGCCTCGACGAGATCGTCGAGCGCTGCGGCTACCGCGACACCTCCAGCTTCCGCCGCCTGTTCAAGCGCGCCACCTCGATGACCCCATCCGACTATCGCGAGCGCTATCGGCTGCGGCGGCATTGAGCACCCGAAAGCGTCTCGGCTCGGCGTGACGGGCCGGGGTCTTGATGAACCCTGCGTCGATACGAGCGTGCATCGATTTGAGCCTGCCTGCAGTCGCCTCCAGCCGGCGCACTGCCCCGAACCGCTTGGTCGCGAGCACGCTCGCGCGTGCAGACGCCTGGCGTGCTCGGGGCCACCACGAAGATGTTCGGGCGAGTGGTCAACGTCCTGAGTGCCCCGAGCCTGCAGTCAACGCTGCGCACTGCGCCGACTGCAGGGGCTCGAATAGGTGGCGTACTCGGCGAACCGCGACAAGCCGGCAGGCCCCGGCACTCCCAAGGTCGGCCACACTTCGGCAGACTTCTGCGCCTTCGGCCTGTGCCTTGTATCGAGTCCTTGCATGCTTCGTCCTGATCTGTTCTGCAGCCTGCTGCTGTTGTGCCTCCTCGTGGCAGTTCGGCCGGCCCACGCCCTCGATGAACTGGAGCCTGGCACGCTGCCCGAGCTGGCCGCCGACGAAGGCCTGCTGGTCGTTGCGGTCGACAGCCGCCAGACCCTCTACGGCGTACGGCTCGGTCGCGAGGGCCGCCTGCTCGGATCGACCTTCCTGAGGCGGCTGCCCGAAGGGCGCAGCCATCGCGTGTTCCGGCTGAAGGCGGGCGACTACCAGTGGATGGAAGTGCAGCCCTTTGGCGGCTGGCGTTTCCGGCTGCGCGATGACGCCGAGTTCCGCTTCAGGGTCGAGCCCGGCGTCGTCAACTATCCCGGCGACCTCAGCTTCGAAGCCAGCAGCCTGTGGCGCGCCCATCTGCGCCTCGCCAATCGCGGCGTGGCCGCGCTGGACTGGTTGAAGAGCACACACCCGCAGCTGTTGGAGCGCCACAGCTTCCGCTATAGCGGTGCCTATCCCGATCCCTTCCCCGAGGTCTATCTCGCCGCACTGAAGGCGGCACCCGCCGATTTCGATGCAGCCACACCGGTCGAAGAGCTGCTTCAGCCCCCACCGGAACCGAAGTCTCTGCTCTTGGACCCAGACCAGCTCTGGCAGCGAGGGCCCCTGTCAGACCTGGCGCTGAGCCCGGATGGCCGCTTCCTCGCGCTGGAGCTGTCGAGCCCACTGCCCGACGAAGCACCTGCTGCCGACGAGAAAGCCACGGAAGAAGATGCGACGCGCGAGCCGCCCCGACAGTGGCGGATCGAGCTGATCGATCTGCAGGAGGGCAGCCGCCACCTGATCGCGCAGTCGCCCTACATGTTCTCGAGCCTGAGCTGGTCGGGCCCGGACCGTCTGGTGCTGGAGATCGGCCCCTTTGGCCGCCGCATCATCGAGGTGGTTCGCATCCGGCGCGAGGCCTCCGGGGCCGAGCGCTTCCAGGTCGTGCGCCTGCCGCGCCGCGGTGAACTGATCGATCCGCTGCGGGCCGAGCCCGACCACGTGCTGTTCGGCAGCTATACGCGCCGAGGCGAGCTGATGGTCCACCGTGTCGACGTGTCGAGCCCGGAAAGCGCGCGCGCCTTCAAGGGGCGGCTGTCAGACCGCCTCAATCGCGGCGTCAGCAAGGACCTGACCTGGTTCGTCGACGGCATGGGCCGCTTGCGCGTCGCACTGGTGGAAAAGGACGAGAAGCGCGTGCTGCTGCACGGCATCGACGGCCGCTACGAAACCGAGATCGAACTCGACGACGCGCTGGGCTTCAGTCCGATGGCGCTGTCCTTCGACGGCGAAACCCTGTACGGCACCAGCGATCGCGACCGCGGCCAGCTGGACCTCGTGGAGTTCGACATCGCCACGCGCAGGATCACGCGCACCCTGTTCTCGCGCGAGGGCGTTGATGTGCACGGCGCGCTGTTCGCCGCCGACGGCAGCGTCAGCGGCGTCAGCTACTACCGCGAGGGACGCCGGCAGACCGAGTACTTCGGCGAGCAGGAGCGCCAGCAGGAGGCCGCGCTGCAGCGCGCCCTGCCCGCCCTCAGCCTGCAGACCGCGGCGCGCAGCGACGACGGTCGCCAGCGGCTGCTGTGGGCGGACGGCCCGAACGCGCCGCCGCAGCTGTTCCACTTCGACGTCGAGCAGCGCAGCCTGAGCCCGATCCTGCAGGCGCTCCCCTGGCTCGAAGGCATGCGCTTTGCGTCGGCCCGCGCACTGCAGGTGGAGGCCACCGACGGCACCCGGATCGAGGCCTTCCTGACCCTGCCGGAAGGCGAAGGCCCGCATCCGCTGATCGTCTACCCGCACGGCGGCCCCATCGGCATTGCCGACCGCCTGCATTTCGACAGCGAACTGCAGTTCCTCGCCAGCCTCGGCTATGCCGTGCTGCAGGTGAACTTCCGCGGATCGGAAGGCTACGGGCGCGCCTTCCGCGAGGCCGGCAAGCGCAACTTCGGCCGGCTCATCGAAGACGACATCGACCTCGCCCTGCAGGTCGTGCTGAAGACCGAACCGGTCGACGGCGAACGCATGTGCATGCTGGGCTCGAGCTATGGCGGCTTCTCGGCCCTGGTCGCCAGCGTGCGCTGGCCCGAGCGCTTCCGCTGCGCGGTGTCGATCAATGGCCCCACCGACCTGCCGCTGCTGTTCACCGCTTCCGACGCTGCCGCCCATGCCAAGTCGCGCGAGAAACTGGTGGAAGTCGTCGGCGATCCGAAGGAACAGCTGGAGCAGCTGCGCGAAACCTCACCCGCCTACCGCCTGGACGTTCTGCGCACGCCGCTGATGCTGGTCCAGGGCGGTCGCGATGCGCGTGTCGATCCGGAGCACGCGCGCCGTCTGCTGCGACTGCTGCAGCTGCGCGGCGTACCGGTCACCGGGCTGTGGTTCAAGGATGAAGGCCACAGCTTCGAATCGCTGCCCAACACCCAGCGCATGTGGCGCGGGATCGCCGGCTTCCTGCAGCACCACCTCGACCAGCCGGAGTGAAGGGCGGCGCAAGGATCGCCTTGGCCTCAACGCCTTGTGCTGATGGCTGCAGCAAGCCCGCTAGATGCCACGCGCCGAACGAAGTCCGAGTCCGTGCACAAGCCGACGAAGGCGCACCCCGCTCGACCGCAGACCTCAGCGTCGCGGCGCGCGCAGGCGCAGCAGTCGGCTGTCGTCGGCGCCCACCCGCCAGTCGCCGGTATCGGCGCGCAGCCGCTGCAGCGCTGGCGCGGTCTGCGGCCGCGCCGCCCAGTAGCGCACGAAACCATCGCCGCGGGTCGAGTAGTGCAGGGTGTGCACGGTGCCCAGCCACAGCGGATCGCCCTCCGGCGCCAACCGGTAGGGCGCCGCCCACAGCCGCAGCACCACGCGCTCGCCGGCACGGTCGCCGGCCTGCTCCATCAGCAGGCTTTCCGGTCGGCCGAGATGCGTGGTCGGCATCACCGGCAGCTGCTGCGCGTCTGCGCTGTCGTCAAGCATGCGCAGCAGGCCACGCCAGTCACCGGGTTCGATGCGCTGCCAGCCGCGAGCCTCAAGCAGCGCCTGCAGCTGCGCGGGGTCGCCGGCGTACTGCAGGTTCAGCGGCCAGGCATCGCGATCGCGCAGCTCGTTGCGGCGCTGCGGCAGGCGCAGCGCGGGATCGGCATCCAGCCAGCGCTGCAGAGAGATGTCCTGCCGTTCGACCGGGCGCTCCAGCTGGGCCAGCTGCGCCGCTGAACGCTGGCCGCCGAACAGCGCCAGCGAGAGCAGGACCGCGCTGAAGAACAGCGCCGCCACCGGCTTCATCCAGAACGCGCGCGCGGTGCGACGGCGATAGGCGATGCCCAGTGCCGTGGTCCACAGCAGGCCCAGCGATGCGCCCGCCAGCACCTCGGACAGCCAGTGCGTGCCGAGATAGAGCTGGGCGAATCCGACCAGGCCCACGACGAGGGCCGCCACCACATAGGGCCAGACGCGCGCCCGCCCCGGCAGCTCGCGAGCGACCAGCACCGCGAAGAAGCCATACACGCTCACCGCCAGGGTGATCGGCAGCGAGGGGAAACCGTGGCCGCTCGGCCCCACGGCCGTCGGCGGCGCCGGCAGTTCGATCAGCCAGCCGAGCAGCAGGCTGATCAGCGCGGCGGCGATCGGCGCCACCAGCCAGTGCCAGGCGGCGACGCGCTGGCGCCGCCACCACAGCCAGACGAACACCAGCAGTACCGGGCCGATCAGCAGCAGCGGATCGCCAAGCGTGCTCATCCCACCCATCAGCGGATCGGCCAGCGGATGACGCAGCCCGAACATCAGGTGATTGACTTGCGTATCGAGGCGCGAGGGCGCGTCACCGCCATCCACCGAGACCAGCAGCTGGAAGAAGCCCCAGACCGCCGCCGCCAGGCCCAGCGCGAACACCAGCAGCGAGGGGGATTCACGACGCCGCGGATCGATCAGCGCCTCGGAATAGCGGCCCAGCACCGGATGCCGATGCGACCAGTCGAGCGCGCCGGCGAGCAGCGCCTCCGCCCGCGGTGCCAGCCAGCGCCAGAGGTAGAACACGCTTCCCCACAGCGCGGCCACGAGCACCAGGACCAGCGCGATCACGATCGCCAAGCGGCCAGCGACGGCGGCCACCAGATCCAGCGAGGCGCCGAACAGCCAGCCCGGCAGCAGGAAGGCCAAGGCCCACAGTACGGCGGCGATGGCCGTGGCGAACGCGTAGCGCTGCGCCGGCATCGCCAGCATGCCGGCGATGGCGGGAATGAAGGGCCGGATCGCGCCGACGAAGCGACCGATGACCAGGCTTTTCATGCCGTGCCGACGGAACGAGGCGTCGCCGCGCGCCAGCCACTCGGGATGCTGGGCAAAGGGCCAGCGCAGCTTCAGCGAATCCCCGTAGCGACGTCCGGCCACGTAGCTGACGCCGTCGCCGCAGAAGGCGCCGAGCGCGGCGCAGGCCACCGCATAGACGCCATCGACATGGCCCAGCCCGACCAGGGTGCCGACCGCGAACAGCAGCGGCGCCGCCGGCACCACCACGCCGATGATCAGCAGGGCGTCGCAGAAGGCGATCAGGAAGATCACCAGGCCCGCCGCCAGCGGGTGGGCGGCGATCCAGTCGAGCAGCTCGTTCCAGCGCGAAGACTCCATGCGCGGATTCTAGGCGGCGCGCGTGAAGCCTGGACGCCGGCGCAGCCACGGCAACGGCGCGCGCACGCGTCCGTCGGCGCAGGCGACGACGGCACCGGCCGCGCTCATCGCCCGGCCACCGCGTCGACCGCAACCCGCGCGTCCAGCGCCTGCAGCAGTCGCGGATCGCGCTGGTAGAGGTCGTCGATCAGGCGCACGCCGCCGGCGCCGTCGTCGACCGCCGTCAGGTAGAGCAGATGCACCGGCAGGGGCTCGGACAGATCGACCCGGGTCTCGACGCCGCTGGCGATGACGGCGTCAATGCGCACTCGGTCGAAGCCACGCGCGCCGGCCAGCACCCAGTCGGTCAGCGCCAGCGCCTCCTCGACGCGGATGCAGCCGGAGGAGAAGCTGCGGCGCACCCGCCCGAACAGGCCGCGGCTGGGCGTGTCGTGCAGGTAGACGTCGTGGCTGTTGGGCAGGATCAGCTTGACCTGGCCCAGCGCGTTGGCAGGCCCCGGCTGCTGCCGCAGGCGATACGGGAAGCGATTGCGCGAGAGCTGGCTGAAGTCGACACCGGCCACATCCACCGGCTGGCCCTGCGGATCCAGCAGCGCATAGCCACCGCGGGCGAAAGCCTGGGGATCGCGCTGGAACAGCGGCAGCTTGTCCTGGGTGGCCAGCCGGCGCGGCACTTCCCACCAGGGGTTCAGCACCACATAGCGCATGCGCGCCGAAAAGCTTGGCGTCTGCCGGTAGCCCGTGCCGACCACTACCCGATGCACGCGCTCGATGCGGCCGGCATTCCAGGCCTCCAGCCGGTAGTCGGCGATGTTGACGCGCAGATGGCGGGCACCGAGATCCGCGGGCAGCCAGCGCCAGCGTTCCAGGTTGACGCGCAGCTGATCCACCCGCTCGGCCGGTCCGCGCGCGAGCTGGGCCAGGGTCATGCGCCCCGCCACGCCGTCGGGCTCCAGGTTGAGTCGCTGCTGGTAGGCCTTCAGGGCAGCTTCGAGGCCGCCGTCAAACAGGTCTTCCGGGGCCTGGTTGGCCTTGCGCGCGGCTTCGAGGCTGCTGTCGAACAGGGCCTCGGCGCCAGCGCCAGCCTGTTCCGCGCCGGGATCGGAGTGAACGCCGGACAGCGGCGCGCCCTGCTCCCCGGTAGGGCCTTGCGCACCCGCACCAGCAACCGCGACAAGGCCGATGGTCGCACCGGCCGCGTCCAACGATGTCGCCACCGTCGGCAGCGGCTCCGCCGCATGCCCTTCCGCCCGCAGCAGGGCGCGCAGCTGGGCGACGCGCGGCCCCTGATCGCCGGGCTTCAGGCTGTCGCCCGGCTCGACCGGCGGCGGCCGCGGCGCATCGAGCTGGGCGCGCTCACGCTGCAGGGCCTCGCGCAGCGCGCGGTAAAAGGGGTCCTGCGGCGCCAGTGCCTCCAGCGCGGCTGCCACCTGTCCCGAGTCGAGCGCGGCCTGCAGCGCCAGCGGCGCATCCAGGCTGGGCCGCTGCACCGTCCAGTCGGGCTCCACGCGAACCGGATCGATGCGCCCACCGCGCAGATGCGAGGCCAGACTCAGCCAGGCATCGCTGGCCAGCAGCTCCTCGGCCAGCGTGCAGGTTCCGGTCGCGCCCAGAACATCGAGGTGGTAGTCGCGCGGCAACAGGCCGTGCGTCTCGCTGCCGGCAATCGCGACCAGCAGTTCGCGGTACTCAGGCCCGCAGCCCTGCGCGGTCCAGGCGCGCCGGTACCCCCGCGCCGAATAGAACCCACGCACCGCATCCGGCGCATGCAGGGGTCGGCCCTGTACCTGCAGCACTTGGCCAGGCTGGCCGAGCAGGGCCTGCAGCGCAGCCTCGTCCGAAATCGTCTGCGAGAACGCGGCCAGAGGGCTCAGCAACAGGGCGACGACACCAAGGGAACGGCAAGCAGGAAGCGAAATGCGCATGGAACGATCGGAGCCGGGACGCGAAGGGCGAAGCGCGCATTGTGCCCTGTCGCGGGCCGTTCACCGCCGACTGGCACGGGCGATCGAGTGCGCTTGGCGCCGGGCGATGCCGCCCTGCGGCGCGGAGCAGCGGTCAGGGCGCTCCCGCTGTGCCCACGGTCTGCCCTGCGCGGGCCAGCCGCAGGCAAGACAGGCTGCGCGCATTGGCCAGCCAGGCCGGGTCGGGGTAGTAGGCGAACAGCAGCTGGCCGTGGCGCAGCTGGTTGATCAGCGGTCGGGCCACCGCATCACGCACCGCAGGGCAGCCGTGGCTGCGGCCCAGACGGCCCTGCGTCCGGGCGAACTCCGGGTCCACGTAGGGCGCGCCGTGCATGACGATGGCGCGCTGGCGGGCGAGATCGTTGAAGCCCGGGTCGAGGCCATCCATGCGCAGCGAATAGCCGTTGGCCCCGTAGTAGGTCTGGTCGGTGACGAACAGGCCCAGACTGGTCTGGTGGCTGCCTTCGATGTTGGAGAACTCGGTGGCCAGGTTGTCGCCGCTGCCGCGGCCGTGGGCGACGTGTTCGGCGTACAGCAGGCGTTTGCGCGCCATGTCGAACACCCACAGGCGCGGCTCGGTGGAGGGCAGCGAGTAGTCGATCACGGCCAGGCGTCGCGCCTGCGGCGCCTCGCCGCCGAGACGCGCGCAGTCATAGGCCGAAACAGCCAGCTCCAGCACCTCGGCCTTCAGCCCGGGCGCCTGCTGCAGCAGGCGCTTCGATCGGTCACCGGCGAAAGCGGAACTGCAGCTGCAGGCGAGCACCGCGAAGGCGGCCAGGCGGGAAACTGAACGCGGGATCGATCGACGCATGGGGTCGGGAGCTTACGTGCCGCGCCGGGCCGCGTCGCGTGACCGCGGGCACAGCTGCAGGCGTCCGCAGTGCCGGCCCGCCGCACTCAGCGCTCGACCGCCACCCGCCAGCCGCGTGCCGTGAGCAGGGCGAGCACCGCGTTCTGCAAAGCGACACGCTCTGGCTCGGGAATCGTCTCGACCTGAGCGCCGGACAGCCAGACCTGCGGCTGATCGCGATGGATCAGGAAATCCAGATCGCCAAACCCGGGCAGGAAGGCCTCGCCCTGCAGCGAGGCCCTGCGATCGCCAAGCTCGATCTCGATCCGCGAGGGCGTGGTGTAGGCAATCCGCAGCGCCGCCAGCGCGGCCCCTGCCCTGCTCAAGCCGCCTCCACCCGGACCGCTGTGCCATCGACCGCGACCACGCGCACCCGCGTGCCCTGCGGCAGATCCGGACCCTCGGCGCGCCAGAAGGCATCGCCGATCTTCAGCCGGCCGCGGCCGTCAACGATCGCGGACTCCAGCGGGAAGACCTGCCCCACCAGCTGCGCGCCGCGACGGTTCAAGGTCGTGTGGTCCTGCGGCTTGGCATTGATGCGGCCGCGCAGCTTCCAGCCGATGCCCACCGACACCAGGCCCAGCACCCCGAACAGGAACCACTGGACGACGGGATCGATCGGCAAGGCCAGCACCAGCAGCGCGGTGGCGACCGCGGCAAAGCCCAGCCACAGCAAAAAAGTGCCGGGCAGCAGGGCCTCGGCCGCGAACAGGGCCAGCGCCACGCCCCACCAGAACCACGGCGACTGCATCCAGTGGCCCATGTCGATCACTCCACCCGGAAGTTGGCGGCGCCGGCCGGGCGCGGCGGCGGGGTCGGCGCCTTCGGTGCAGCCTCGCCGCGATGGGCCTGGGCCAGCTCGGCGATGCCGGCCAGCGCGCCGAGGATGCCGGTGCTCTCCATCGGCAGCAGCAGGGTCTTCTGGTTCGGGCTGCGCGCGAACTCCTTCATCGCCTCGACGTACTTCTGGGCGACGAAGTAGTTCACTGCCTGCACATCGCCCTGGGCGATCGCCTGGCTCACCATGGTGGTCGCCTTGGCCTCGGCCTCGGCCAGGCGCTCGCGCGCCTCGGCGTCGCGATAGGCGGCCTCGCGGCGGCCCTCGGCTTCGAGGATGGCGGCCTGCTTCTCGCCTTCCGCGCGCAGGATCTCGGACGCGCGATGGCCTTCGGCGTCGAGGATGTTGGCGCGCTTCTCGCGCTCGGCCTTCATCTGCCGCGCCATCGAGTCGACCAGGTCGCGCGGCGGCTGGATGTCCTTGATCTCGATGCGGTTGACCTTGAGGCCCCAGGGATGGGTGGCCTCGTCGACCACGGTCAGCAGCTTGGCGTTGATCTCGTCGCGCTTGGACAGCGACTCGTCGAGGTCCATCGAGCCCAGCACGGTGCGGATGTTGGTCATGGTCAGGTTGAGGATGGCGATCTCCAGCTGCGCCACCTCGTACGCGGCCTTGGCAGCATCCAGCACCTGGTAGAACACCACGCCGTCGACCTTGACCACCGCATTGTCGCGGGTGATGACGTCCTGGCTTGGCACGTCCAGCACCTGCTCCATCATGTTCATCTTGCGACCGATCGCATCGACCCAGGGAATGATGAAGCCGAGGCCGGGCGGCAGGGTGTGCGTATAGCGGCCGAAGCGCTCCACCGTGTACTCGAAACCCTGCGGCACCGAGCGCACGCCCTTGAACAGGGTGATGACGACGAAGCCGATCAGGATGACGACGAAAATGCTCATTGAATCCTCCATGGGGCCCTCCGGGGGGCGAGACGAGGCGGGGAGCGCAAGATGCAGCGCGCCGGGGGATGCTACGTCAGCCGTGGCCGCGCCGCGATGCGGCGACAGCCTGCGCGAGGACGCAGCACCCGGTGCATCGTGACAGCCTGCGCACTCGACGAGGGCTGCGCTTCGCCCCTGCCGGTGCATTGGCTACACTGCGGTGCGCCCCGCCGAGGGGTTGGGTTTTCAAGCACGGGGATGGGCATGGGGATTCTGGACGAACTCAAGCAGGAGGCCGAGCGCCGCCGCACTGGCGAGCACGCGGTGCTGCAGGAAGAGCCCAAGGAAGGCCTGTGGACCGAGCGCCTGGGCCCGAAGGTGCAGGACCTGTACGAGTTCCTGAAGCAGCTCACGACGCATCTGAACGAGCTCAAGAAGCGCATCCGCGTGGTCTACAGCCTGCCGGGCTATGGCGATGTGGTTGCCCAGGTCGAGCCGCCCTACAGCCTGCGCGCCACGCCGGGCTCGGACAGCGTCGAGATCGCCTTCGACTGCTTCGCCCAGGTGGTGTCCGAAGAATGCCCGGTGCTGGAAACCGAGGGCCTGGTCCGCACCCAGGCGGTCAACCAGGTCTTCACCAAGCACCGTCTGTCGGGCCTGCAGGAAAGCCGCAAGAATGCCAACGGCGAGGTCGTGGCCGGGCGCTTCCAGGCGCGCGGCCGCATTCCGCTGACCCTGGCCATCGAGGCCGGACAGGCGCTCGGCGTCGCCCGCATCACCCTCACCAACTTCTACGGCTTCGCGGCCACCACGCGCAGTTTCCGGCACCAGCAGCTCACGCCCGCCCTGTTCGATTCGCTGGGCCGCTACCTGACCCACGACGACGCCAGCTTCGGTCGCGAGAACGTCGACGAGGACGTGCGCCGCTCATTGGCGGCCAAGGTGCAGCGCGAACAGGCCAAGCGCCGGATCGAGCAGGATCTGGCCGAGCAGGCCGTCGAGGATGAAGAGCGCGTGCGCAGCCTGATGGCCGGCAGCCGGCTGGTGCAGATGATCCAGAAGCTCCTCGGTCGCTGAGGGCGCTGGGTTCGCGCCCACTCGCACGTCGGTCGACCGAGGCATCTCCGTGGGCTGGTGCGCCACAGGCGCACCCTACTCGAAGCTTTGGCCCGTCTCGAAAGCTTTGGCCCGTCTCGAAGCTTGGCCCCGACTTCGATGAAGACAAGGCGTCTTTCGTGGTTGTAGGGTGCGCGTGTCGCGCACCGCAGCGCCCGCGAGCGACGCCATCCAGGCGACCAGGACCACCACGCGGCTGCGCGCAAGTTCACGCACCGTCGCCCCCCGAGCTTCCGGAAAGCGGCATTCAAAGCCGCTCGGTCGGCTCCAGACCCGGCGCCTCGCCCGCCTGCGGCGCGTGCAGCACATGACGGGTCTCCCGCAGGTACAGCCCCCAGAATCCGATGGCCAGCAGGCAGCCGGTCAGCGCAGTCAGCGCAAGCCCGAGCACGCTGGCGCTGACCAGGGGTGAGACCAGCCCGGCCACGCCGGCATTGATCAGCAGGCTGACGAAACTCTGCATCGACGAAGCCGCGCCGCGGTGGCGTGGATACAGGTCGAGGATGGCGAGGGTGACGATCGGGAACACCAGCGCCACACCGACCGAGTTCAGCGCGATCGGCAGCACCGCCCAGGGAAACCGCGGCGTCTCCGCCAGCGCGGCATAGGCCACGCCGGCAAGGGTCGCGAACAGGCAGATCCCGAAACCGATCGAAGCCGCGCGGCGCGCGCTCAGGCGGCCGGCGGTACGCCCGGAAATGAAGGCACCCAGCGCCATGCCGCCGACCGCCGGCGCGAAGAACCAGCCGAACTGCTGCTCATTCAGGCCCATGTGCTGCATCACGAACACCGGCGCGGAAGCGATGTAGATGAACAGTGCGCCGAAGTTGAGCGTGCCGATCACGCTGAGCGTCATGAAGGTGCGGTTGCCCAGCATGGCGACGCTGGTCTTCCACAGGCTGCCGGCCGAGAACGGCAGCCGCAGCGGCGCGGGGTGCGTCTCCGGCAGCGCCAGCGCGGTGACCAGCATCAGCAGCGCGGCAAAGGCCACCAGGAACCAGAAGATCATCTGCCAGTTCGACCAGCCGAGGATCCAGCCGCCAATAATTGGCGCGATCGCCGGCGCGATGGTGAAGATCATCGAGATCTGGCTCATCAGCCGCTGCGCGTCGGGCCCGTCGCGCAGGTCACGCACGATCGCGCGACCGACGATGATGCCCACGCCCGAGCTCACCCCCTGCAGCGCGCGCCAGACCAACAGCTCGGTGAGGCCCGTGGACAGCGCGCAGCCGATCGAGGCGAGCAGGAACACCGCGATGCCGACCAGCAGGACCGGCTTGCGGCCATACGCATCCGAGAGCGGGCCGTGGATCACGCTGGCCAGCGCATAGGCGAACAGGTAGACGCTGATGCTCTGCTGCATGGCCGCGGCAGTGATCGCGAAATCGCGCTGGATCACCCCGAAGGCCGGGAAGATGCTGTCGATGGTGAAGGGCCCGAACATCGCCAGCCCGCCGAGGATCAAGGCGAGTCGCAGCTGCGGAACCGTGGGGCGGGTGTGGGGCATGGGCTCAGGGCGGTGGCAGAAGTGGACGCATCACAACCGCACCGGGGCCTGCAGTTGCACAAGCCAGACGGCGGCGCGAAGCCGGCGAGCCTACAGGGTCGACGCAGGCGTCGCTCGCATCAGGCGTGCCGCCGGCAACGCGGGCAGGTATCGCCAACGAGGCCGGAGCCACGACCGCGCAATGTCGGGGAGGTGCCGAGGATGGGGCCAGAGCCGGCGGATGCGCTGCGCTTGTCCGCCCTACGAGTTCGAGTGACGCTTTGCCGCGATCAAAGCCGAACGCGTCGGCGCGTAGGGCGGACAAGCGCAGCGCATCCGCCAGCAAGCCCCGCAGACGCAGCGCAGGCGCGGCCCCGCAAACGCTCACTCCACGCCCAGCTCGCGCGCCAGCGTCTCGGCCATCGCCCGCGTCACTTCCGCCGGCAACACCGCCTGCCGCAGCACCGGCAGCGCCTCGATGAGCAGCGCGCGCGCCTGCGCACGCTCGCCGTGGAGCTGGTGCACGCGCGCGCGCTCGGCCTGCAGGCTGGCGATGTCGAAGGCGCTGCCCTTGACGCGCTGCAGATGCACGATGCCGGCGTCCAGGCTCTCGGCCGCGGCTGCCAGGTCGCCCTGCAGCGCGAGCAGATGACCGCGCACTCGCGCCATGTAGGCGTAGATCGCATGATCGGCGGGCAGCAGCGGGCGCATTCGCGCTTCCGCCACCTCCAGCGCCGCGAAGCCATCCTCGGGCCGCCCGCGGTGGCGCGCCAGCACGGCGCGCTGCCAGGCCAGCATGGCCGGCTCGAAGGCCTCCTCGCCATCGAGCGCCAGCGCCTGTTGCTCGAGCGAGGTCAGCGTTTCCAGCGCCTCCTCGCCCCGCCCCAGCAGACCCAGCGTGCGGGCGCGCGAGCGTCGCGCCTGGCGCAGGCGCAGGCTGTCCATCTGCGGCTCGCTGGTTTCGAGCAGGGCGATGCCGGCATCGAACTGCTGCAGCGCGCGCGCATAGTCGCCCGCCGACTCGGCGACCGCCGCCAGGTTGAGGATCAGCGGGCCGCGTTCGGCCGGCACTTCGGCCAGGCTGTCGCTGGCCGCCAGCGACTGCTCGAACGCCTGCTGGGCCTCGCGAAAGCGCGCCTGTTCGTTCAGCGCCAGACCCAGCGCATTGAGCAGGAACGCCATGCGCGCATTGCGCTCGCCGACCGTGCGCGACTGGATATCGATCGCCAGCCGCGCCAAGGCTTCGGCCTCGTCGGCGCGCCCCAGCTGCACCAGCGCCTCCAGCCGGCCGCGCATGAAGTTGACGCGCTCGGGCGACTGCGGATCCACCCGGCCGCGCATCAGCACGTCGGCGGCATCGAGCACGGCGAGGGCCTCCTGCGGTCGACTGAGGTTGTTGTACATGCCGGCCAAGGCCTGGTGCGCATTGGTCAGCACGTCGAAGGGCGCGTCCGCCAGCGTGGCGCCCGCCAGCACTTCGCGCCACAGCACTTCCGCCCGCTCGAAGTCGCCCAGGCGGTAGTGCGCATAGGCGAGCTGGTCGGCGCTGCGCAGGCGCTGCAGCGGGTCGCCGGGCGCGTGCAGCTCGCGCAGGCGGGCCGCCCGTTCGGCGTGGGCGAGCGCGACCTGCGGCTCGCCGAGCAGGCCGAGCACGCTCGACCAGGCGTCGAGGTCCTGCGCCAGCGCAAGCGCCTCTGCCGGGTGCTGCGGGTCTTCGGCAGGCACGCCGCGCGCGAACAGCGCCGCCGCGATGTCGGGCTCGCCCAGCGCCTGGTAGAGATGCCCGAGCACGCGCCGCACCTCGCCCTGCACGCGCGGGCGATCATCCAGCACGGCTTCAAGATCGGTGCGCGCGGTATCGGCGAGCTCGCGCACGCTGATCTCACGCTTGTGCACGCGGTCCGGCGTCAGCGCCACCAGGGTGCGCGAGAGAAATCCCAGCGCTGCGCGCGCGTCGGCCGCTTCCTCCTCGGCGCGCGCGCGGTCGGCCAGCGCCGCGGCTTCCGCCAGCAGGGCGCGGTCGCGCGCCACGTCCAGCCGCCACACGAACAGCAGGGCCGCGACCAGCAGGCCGGCGGCAATCGCCACGCCAGTGCGGTGGCGACGCGCGAACTTGCGCAGGCGATAGATCGTGCTGTCCGGCGCCACGCGTACCGTCCGCCCGTCCAGCCAGCGCTGCAGATCCGCGCGCAGGGCTTCGACCGTGGGATAGCGCAGGCCGGCGTCGTCGGCGCTGCCGGCTTCCAGGATGCCGCGCAGTTCGGCGTCGAGCCTGAGCCCGATGAAGCCCGGCGGCAGCGCCGTGGCCTCGCCGGGCTGGCGCTCGCCGGTGAGCATCTCGCGCAGCAGGATGCTGAGCCCGTAGACATCGGTGGCGGTGGTGATCAGCCCGCCGCTGCGCTGCTCAGGGCTGGCGTAGCCCGGCGTCCACACCCGCGTCGAGGTCTGTCGGCTGTCCTCGCCCTGGCTCACGTCGACCAGCTTGGCGACGCCGAAGTCGAGCAGGCGAGGATCGCCGTCGGCCCGCACCATCACATTGTTCGGCTTCAGGTCGCGATGGATCACCAGGCGCTCGTGCGCGTGCTGCACGGCATCGGCGATGCGGTCGAACAGGGCCAGGCGCTGGCGCAGGTCGAGCGGATGCTCGGCCAGCCAGTCGAGCAGGGTCTGGCCGTCGACATACTCCATCACCACATAGGGTTGGCCGTCTTCGGTCTCGCCGCCGTCGAGCAGGCGGGCGATGTTCGGGTGATCGAGCTGGGCCAGGATGCGCCGCTCATGGCGCAGGCGCCGGCGCTCGTCCTCGGTGGGAAAGCCGCGGATCAGCTTGATCGCGACCTTCTGCTCGAAATCGCCGTCGGCGCGCTCGGCCAGCAGCACCGTGCCCATGCCGCCAGCGCCCAGCTCGCGCAGGACCCGCCATGCGCCGATCCGCGCGCCCTGCCCCACTTCGTGCGCGCTCGCCTCGATGATCCGCGTCACTACCCGGCCGACGGGATCCCGCAGCTCGCGCGTGCCGCTGGCATCCAGCGCCAGCAGCCGCTCCAGCTCGGCGCGCTGCACTTCCGGCAGCTCAGCCAGGCGCGCGCGCTGCACGTCGGCCGGCAGATCCGCCAGCGCGTCGAACAGCTCGGCCAACTGCCAGGAATCGCCCGCCATGTCGTCCTCCGGAGGTGCGCGCAGCATACGTCCGTCGGGTTCACCCCGACATCCGCCGCCCGCCAGGGGTCCGAGGGCCGTGACGGCGGCCTTGATCCGGCCTGCAGGCCTGCCCGGTATACTTCGCGGCTGTCACGCCGAGGGGCGCTGCGACCGGGGTGGGCCCGGCCAGGCTCGGTGCGGCTCTACACGTTGAACGGCGCCCGGTGACCGCGAGCCTCAGCTCGCACGACGCTCGCTTCAGCGAGCCGTCATAACCCGGAGCTACACGCATGAACGCACAAGTGAAAGAACTGCCCTTCACCGACTTCAAGGTCCGTGACATGGGCCTGGCCGAACTCGGCCGCAAGCGCATCCGCATGGCCGAAGAGGAAATGCCCGGCCTGATGTCGATCCGCGCCAAGTACGCCCCGCTGCAGCCGCTCAAGGGCGTTCGCCTGTCGGGCTCGCTGCACATGACCAAGGAAACCGCCGTCCTGATCGAGACGCTGAAGGCCCTCGGCGCCAACGTGCGCTGGGCCAGCTGCAACATCTTCTCGACCCAGGACGACGCCGCCGCCGCGATCGCCGCTGCCGGCATCCCGGTGTTCGCCTGGAAGGGCGAGACGCTCGAGGAGTACTGGGATTGCACCCTCGACATGCTGACCTTCCCGGGCGGCAAGGGCCCCGAGCTGATCGTCGACGACGGCGGCGACGCGACCCTGCTGATCCACAAGGGCCTGGACATGGAGAACGGCGACACCTGGGTCGACAGCCCCGGCGCCAACCATGAGGAACAGGTCATCAAGGATCTGCTGAAGCGCACCCGCACCGAGCGCCCCGGCTTCTGGAAGACCGTGGCCGCCGAGTGGAAGGGTGTGTCGGAAGAGACCACCACCGGCGTGCACCGCCTGTACCAGATGATGGAAGCCGGCAAGCTGCTGGTGCCGGCCATCAACGTCAACGACTCGGTGACCAAGTCGAAGTTCGACAACCTGTACGGCTGCCGCGAATCGCTGGCCGATGCCATCAAGCGCGCCACCGATCTGATGATCGCCGGCAAGGTCGCCGTGGTCTGCGGCTACGGCGACGTCGGCAAGGGCTCGGCCCACAGCCTGCGTGGCCTGGGCGCCCGCGTCATCGTCACCGAGATCGACCCCATCAACGCCCTGCAGGCGGCGATGGAAGGCTTCGAGGTCAAGCGTCTGGACCAGGTGCTGGGCGAGGCCGACATCTTCGTCACCACCACCGGCAACCGCGACATCATCACCCTGGAACACCTGCAGGGCATGAAGTCGAACGCGCTGGTCTGCAACATCGGCCACTTCGACAACGAGATCCAGGTGGACCGCCTGAACGCCGAAGTGGCCGCCGGCCGCGTCGAGCGCGACACCATCAAGCCGCAGGTCGACCGCTACACCTTCAAGGCCACCGGCCGCAGCCTGTACCTGCTGGCCGAAGGCCGCCTGGTCAACCTCGGCTGCGCCCACGGCCACCCGGCCTTCGTGATGTCGAACTCGTTCTCGAACCAGACGCTCGCGCAGATCGACCTGTGGGCGAACAAGGACAAGTACGAGAACACCGTCTACCGCCTGCCCAAGAAGCTGGACGAAGAAGTCGCCCGCCTGCATCTGGAGCAGATCGGCGTGCACCTGACCACCCTGACCCCCGAGCAGGCCGCCTACATCGGCGTGCCGGTGGAAGGGCCGTACAAGCCGGATCACTACCGGTATTGATCGGGGCTCGCGCTAGCGCCTTCGGGGGCTGGTGCGGGTTGATGAGGTTCAAGCAAACGGGCGCCCTTGGGCGCCCGTTTTTGTTCCAGAACTCCAAACCTTAGGAAGCTATTTATCCGATTGACTTGCCGCTCCCTCCACCCCGACTAAAGACGCAGAAGCGCCGAAAAGCGGGCACAAAACGATGAGAGCAACTTCAATCATCAGCAAGAGCGCTAGCCAAATCGATCTTTTCAAGGAGATACCGACTCGAAAAATCCCTTAAACCATTCCCTCTAACGTGGCGCATCATGGAAAGCACCTCTTTCGCTCGAAACCAGCCCTCGCGATTCTCATCGGAGGAAACCTCCTCCATCGATCGTATCGTCACCTTACGCCTCTCACTATCGAAGTCACCCGCGATCAGATAAGCCTCCACGACAATAAAGTGCCTGGAAGTCTCAACAACCCGAGGGGCTGAGATTCGCGCCACCTCATCAACCAGATCTCGCGGCGACAAATCACCCTCAGCGAACGAGGCATACAAGTCCGGTCGAATGGACCGAACGATAATCAGGAAAACAACAGGGTGCGGATCCAAATAGTAGTTGCTCGGGGTCCTCATTAGCACTAGCGCAAGGCGAGTAAAGCACCTATCCATCTGTCTGAGCGACATCCTCAGTGCGCGAGAGAACTCCGCGAACGAATCAACAACGCTCGAATAATCGTAAGAAAAACTTGACGAATGCTGCATACGCTCATCAAAGATCCTCTTAAGGCCGTGACGCTCAATCAGTGATCGAGCATAGACTTTCCCGCTTCCCAATGGAAGCGAAAGGTCCAAGTCAATGAATCGCCGAAGATATTCCCGCGCGTCAATTCGCTCGCCATACACTGCCGCGGTAATTGCCTCGAGCTGCCTCTTATCGACAGAAAGGACGAATATCAGACCCTTTACGTCAAACAAGTGCTTAATCCTCTCCAGCAACTCGATCGCAAAGGTGGGCCGACAACGGTCCAGCTCGTCCACGAAAAACACCAAAGGCTTGGGATCAGTCTCTCCTCCCGCAACAGAGACAGCTGTAGCCAACGCGTCGCGGAAACTCTCCAGCGACTGTTTCTCACTCCTGAATGCCGAGACGACATCATCGGCAGATTCGACGGCAACCGTCGAGATAACGTCTTCTGCAACCTCTTCCAGATCGAGCACCCCCATCGTGCCCAACTTTACGGCAGCGAAAATGCCTCTCTTCGCAACTTTAGTGGCTACCTCCTTCACCTTGGCCATTTTGTCGCCAAAGCCCGACCCAGCAAGCCCCTCCGAGAGCGACAAGTCGTCCAGAGCAACAACCATTGGGACCAAAGGATCAGTAACGTAGTCCTCCTTCCATGCGTTGAAGTAAACACTAGCGCACCCATCGATCTTCAGAAGTGAGCGAAGCATCCGGACCACCGTGGTCTTTCCAGTACCCCAAGGTGAGTCAATTGCGAGAACAAATGGGCCATCGAGTCGACAAACCAGATCACGAAGTAGCTCAACGACTGGCTTTCGGTTCAACGAGTCGTTCAGAAACGGATTTTCTTCACGAACTTCAATCTCTTCTACTCGAAACCTCATCACTAAGACTCCCTCGTTCTTGACATCAATTGAACATCAGTGCGCTAGCAGTGCGAGAAATTTAGTCTTGTAGATTCGAAGTGACTGGGAGCACTTCGTTGCGACCTCCAACTCAGCCCCGCGTGGGCCAGCGAAGCCTATGGACCTACGCAAGCAACCGCAACGGCAACGGCAACGGCAACGGCACGAGGTTCACGCAACAGCACGAGGGTCATGTCCTGTTCTGCCACATCGTCGACCAACGCCGCGCGCCACCCCGCAGCACAGCCTAACGATCACGCCCCCAACAACCACTCCGCTAGCACCGACTGCAGATCATGGCGCCCGCGAGCGACCAGCACCAGATGCACCGCACCGCCTTCGACGCAATAGATCAGCCGCGAGGGCTTGAACAGCGCCTGCCGGTAGGCCTTGATGCCCAGCGCAAGCAGCTCTTTGGGGTAGCTGCCGCGTTCGGCCACCTAGTCCAGGCTCTGCACGACGCTCATCAGTTGATCGAGCCGGCGGTCCGTGCTGGCGGGATCGCTTAACTCGGCGAGGTGGCGGTGCAGCGCTCCCTGATCACTGCAGCGTCCGCTCCCCGTTACCAATCCGTTACCCGTCAGCGCTGGACGGACGTGAAGGGCTGCGGTATCGATAGTAGCGGCGCCCGCCGGGGCGCTTCGTTCATCCTTTCCGCGAGTCTCCTGCCATGACCCTTCGATCCCTTTCGCGTTTGCGTCCTTTTGTTCCCGCGCTGCTGCTGATGCTGTTTGCTGCGGCTCCGTGTCACGCCGACCTGCCCGACGGCTTTCAGCTGCGTGCCCTGTCTTCCCCGCCGGACACCCCGAATGTGGTGCGTGCGGGCGAGACCGTGGTGCTGGAGTACAGCGGTGTCTGGCACGACGGCTGCGTACCCGAGGTAGTCACGCTTGAGGGGACGGACCGGCAGCGGGTGTTGCGTCTTGCGCCACTGCCGCGGGACCTCGATTGCACGACCGCGAACACCCCGTTCACCCGTCGACTGGAAGCCCTGCGCTTTGACGAAGACGACGTCGGCGTGATCAAGGTCGTGGTGGTCCGTGAGGGTGCCGGCTGGGTCAGCGAACACGAGCTGGTGGTGCTGAGTGCCACGCCCGGCCCGGAAACCCCCAGCTTTGGCGCCTTCGACGTCGGCGGCTCGTGGTACGACCCGGCGCGATCGGGCTCGGGTCTGCTGCTGCAGCACCGGCGCGAGGGCACACAGGACGCGGTGATTGGCGGCTGGTTCCACTTCACGCCCAGCGGCGAGACGCGCTGGCATCTGCTGGTGGCATCGCGCTGGGAGTCGCCGACTCGGCTTGTCGGCAGCGTGTATCGGGCCAGCGGCCAGCCCTTTGGCTGCACGGCGCAGTCGCCGAATCCGGACTGCGACTTCTCGCCTGCGCCCAGTGCGGACGTCGCGCCGGTGGGCATTTTCTGGCTCAGCATTGAAGATGAGGAAAGCGCGGAGCTGCGCTTTGCGCTGCCGGGCAACCCCACGCTGAACTGGATACTGGGCCACCCGATCCCGCTCAGGAAGCTGATGTAGGTGCGGTTGCGCTGAGCTGAGGCAGAGCCAGCCGTGGAAGCACAGCCCACGCGTGATTCAACCTCACGCACGGAACGTTGGCGACTGAAGCAAAGTTCGCGCACGCACGTTCCTGGCCAGTCCCTCGAAGTACCGGGAACCGAGCCCCTCTCCCCTGGTGGGAAGCGGAAGAGAGCGCTCGTCGGCTGCCAGTGGCAGTCGACGCTCTCAAGAAACAGAATCGCAAGTGGTTGATCATATTGGCTCGCCTTCGCGGCAGCACGGCGTGAAAATCCGGCCCAAACAGCGTCCAGCGACCCCTGGCTCGTCGCCCCCGCGAAGAGCCTGTCCTCGCGAAGGCGGGGACGGGGGCCCAGACCGGACCTGCAGCAGCGGCCAGATCACTGGATCCCCGCATGCGCGGGGATGACGCCCCCATGTTTCCTCGAGAACACCCGCCCCGCGACGCGGGGCTGAGAAGCTCTCAAGAAACAGAACGATTGCGACCCCATCGATCGTCGCCCCCGCGTAGGCGGGGGCCCAGTGTCGCTTGCCGCGGTCGCACGAGTCCTGGATCCCCGCATGCGCGGGGATGACGACCCCGTGTTTCTTCGAGAACACCTGGCCCGCCGCGCGGGGCTGGGAAGCTCTCTAGAGCCCGAGCGAAGCGAAGGAAGGTGTGAAAGGGGGGCTTGTGGCGAGGCCTCCACCCCTCTCCTCCGACCTGCCGTCGCTTCGCTAGCGCTCAGAGCAGCGTCGGTGTCACCGGCGGCCGACGCTTCTCCCCGCTTACTTCGAGGGGGCTGGGCGTAAAGCGCGCATCACGTGCGGCAAGGTTCTCCCCCTCTCCCCCGACCCCTCTCCCTCCGGGGGAGAGGGGAGACAAGCTGCTCGCAGCTGTTCCCGCTTGAGATAAGTCTGGGGCCCGGACTGACATAAGTGGGAAATACT